>OGRN01000004.1_pt1 | contig 269930 bp, 256 predicted proteins | sample 1553401 | NCBI WGS metagenome assembly OGRN01 (sample SAMEA2580096, study PRJEB22360) | human gut metagenome | biome: human gut; feature: human-associated habitat; material: faeces | place: Denmark | collected 2008/2010 | reverse complement strand
TTGTAGTCAACATCGTGTCTTATCAGCTGTTCAATGATTTCCAGCCGTTCGTCAAAAGTTGTCTTTCTGCCCTTCATTCCTGAATCTCGCTTTCCGGATCTGTGATCCTCTAAGATAGATTCATTATACCCCATAATCCATTGACTCAGCTGGGTACGGCCTCTCAGCCCGTGTCTGATGGCGAACTCTTCAAGCTTCTCATCTGACTTCTGATATTCTTCAACCAGTGATGCCTTGTATTCTCTGGAATATGTGTTATTTGAATGTGTGGGTTCCAGGCCCTGAATACCCTGATACTTATAGATGAGCTTCCAGGTTCTGATGGTATGGTCTGATATGGAATACTTCCTTGATGTTCTAGTGATTCCCAATGTTTCTGCTTCATGAATGATCATCAGCTTAAAATCAGCAGAATATTTCGATTTTCTTCCCATATGAAAATGCCCTCCAAGCATACAGTGAATTTTCTTTTCCATCTGTATACTTAAAGGGCATTATAACCTTATACTATGTTCGGCATTATGTTTAATTCAAGCGGGAAACGAGGCTTTTTTCTCTCAATCTCTTTTTTAGTCGAAAAGTCTTTCCAGGAGAGAACGATGCTTAGGCTGAGACGAATTCTCCGTTTTCTTAGGGTAGCACTCAAAAATATCAATTTTTTCTTTGTGAATGGCTTGAGTCTTGTCGCAAAAAACAACCGCGAAATCGGTTGAATCATTCGGGAGACTGTGATCGGACGTTGCAGTGAAATCAATGCCGTGATCATTTGCAAGCTTGACCAGTTTGGAAAGGGAAGCTGCATCGACCTGACCGTTGATAATCAGACGGAAGTCCGGATGAATCGACATTTCTTGTGACAAATCAAGCAAACTTTCAGGGTTGTTTAGTTCTTCGAACGTGATGACGACATCGACTCTTTCGCGAAAAGTTCCAAGGTATTTGCGTCGTTCGTCAGGATTAATCTGGGGAGTTCCGTACATTCCCTTGTTCATATGGTTTTGTAGTTCATCAGACATCGTTCAACCTTCTTTCTTGTTTTCACTCTAAAGTGTAACATGAAGAAGATAATTCAGACAACAAAAAACGGCCCCCATAAAGAGGACCGTTTCAACAAATTCACTTTGAAAATTAAAGTTTGTTGTAGTATTCAACGACAAGAGCTTCATCGATGTTTGCATCGAGTTCTTCACGTTCAGGAAGACGTACCAATGAGCCTTCCATCTTGTTTTCGTCGAATGAAACGAATGGTGCACGACCGACAACGGCTTCCAAAGCATCCTTAACGACTTGAAGGTTCTTTGAACGTTCACGCAAGGAAATAACTTGGCCAGGCTTTACTTCGTATGACGGAATGTCAACGCGCTTGCCATCAACCGTGATGTGACCATGGTTTACCAATTGGCGAGCTTGACGACGTGTCGTAGCTAATCCAAGACGGTAAACAACGTTGTCCAGGCGACGTTCCAAAAGAATCATGAAGTTATCACCGTGCTTGCCTTCGCGAATCTTGCCAGCCTTAACGAAAAGGTTCGCAAATTGACGTTCTGACAAACCGTACGTCATGCGAAGCTTTTGCTTTTCACGCAATTGCAAACCATATTCGGAAAGCTTGCGACGGTTGTTTTGACCGTGTTGACCTGGTGCGTAAGGACGACGTGCTAATTCTTTGCCTGTGCCTGAAAGGGAGATGCCCAAACGACGTGAAACCTTCCAGGAAGGACCTGTATAACGAGACATTTAAAATTCCTCCAATTGAATAATTTGGAGTAAAATAATCCGTGCGAGTTTAGTATTCGTGCATTTCATTTTGCGATTTTCACCCTTGCAGCCGAAGGGTTACTCATACGAACCAAAACGGCAATGAAATGTTGACGTTCTTACCGCTCGCTGCTGCATTATTTTACACAACTGACATCGTATCAGATTGAATCTTTTGTGTCAAGACCATTTTGTGTTTTTAAGCAAGACTTCAACAAATTCGGAAAGTGCCTTTTCGTCTTCTTTGCTGAAACGATTTTTTGAAGGCGAATCGATGTCGAGCACACCGATCATTTGATTGTCTTTGATCAAAGGAATGACGATCTCAGAATTTGAGGCAGAGTCGCATGCGATGTGTCCCGGAAATTCGTGGACGTTTGCGACGCGCAGGGCTTTTCTTTGTGAAAATGCAGTGCCGCAGACACCGGTGCCGTTTTTAATGTGCATACAGGCAACTTTCCCTTGAAACGGTCCAAGATCTAATGAATCGGTTTGTTCGTCATAAAGGTAAAAACCGGCCCAATTGATGTCTTTTAAGCTACTGTACAGGAGCGCCGACGCATTTGCCAGATTTGAAACGGGGTTATGCTCATTGAACAAAAGCGCGTCAAGTTGTTTCGACAACAGATTATCGGTCATAATTATTGAGGCCTCCAAGCGGTTATTTTTCATGTATCCTATGTTATAATATAAGCAATTGTATTTAAATGCAAATTCGATGATTTGAAAGTAAGGGGCGGAATTCACATGATGATGGCAATTTTAATGACGATCATTGCCTTGGCGGTGGTGCTTTACGCTGCAGCAATGGTTTTCAAACGACGATATAAGATGCGGGCAGAAGAGGTAAGAAATCAAGTTGAAAGCATTGAAAAAGCGTCATTGGATGCGGATTTTGCCAAGCTCAGCCGGATGACTCTTTCAGGCGAAAGTCTGACGGAAGTTGAAAACATGGATAAATCGTACCATTATCTGATGAATCGACGTTTGCCGGAGATTATCGAGGAATTGGATGAAATTGATGAACAGATTGAGGGATATCATGTTTTTTTGTCTAAAACGGGGATTGAAACAACCAGGAAAAAGACCATGGACGCAATTTCTCAGTACCGTGAACTGGCAGCAAAGGTTTCACGAATTAAAAAACAGGCCGAAAGTCATCAGGAAGCAGTCAAGGAACTTAAAGACAAATATCAAAGGATCAGAAAGATTTTGCTGACAAAAAATTTTTCGTATGGTCAAAGCATTGATGCCTTGGAATCAAGCATGCAAAATCTTGAGAATCTTTTTGAAGACTATATGAAGGTGCTTGAAAAGGGCGATTTGAAGAAAACGGATGAAATTCTCTCAGAACTTCGTCAAAAAACGCGCGTGCTTGAAACAGCTCTTGATAAAATTCCGCCAATCTACAAGAACTACAAGAACGTTTATCCGGAACAGATGACAGAAATCAAAGAAGCCATCAGAAAGATGAAAGAAGAACGCTATGAGTTTGAGTTTGACTCTGAAAAGGTCATTTCTGAAACGGATGACCAAATAAAACGACTTGATGAAGGACTTGCAAAAATCGAAGTTGAAGATTGCGAATTACTCGACAACAAAATTTATGAAAATATCGAAAAATTGTATGATGCAATCGAAAAAGAATATAATGCCAAACTTCGCTTTGACAAGCGACTCTCCTATTTCAAAGACTTTATGGAACACGCTCGCAAACAGGAACGAGAACTGCTGATAGAGTTGGATCGACTTTCGATGAATTACGTATTCAATCACAATGAACCCGAAAACGCGCATAGTTTGGACGATACGCTGAAACGCATCGAAAAATGGTATCGGGGCTATGAGAACCGTGATGAAGAAATGAGCATCTGTTATTCCGAATATTACTCGCGGATGCTTGAAAATTTGCAGAATCTGACTAATATTGAAAAGCGACAAAAAGAAATTTTCGACAGCGTGGCATCGCTTTTCAAGGATGAACAAGATGCAAAACGGGCCATTCAGAATTTTGATACTGAAATGCATCGTTTGAAACGATCAATCGACAACCTCAACTTGCCTGGTCTTTCCAATGAATATCAGCAGTATTTCTTGAAAGTTTCAACTGAAATTGTTGATTTGGCAAACGATTTGGGCAAGATTCAAGTCGACATGGATCAGATTGAGCATGATTTGATCAATACTCAATCCGATCTTGACGTTTTGGAGAAAAAGACTCAGGAAATAATCGATGCGTCAACATTGGCCCAGGAGTGCATCCAGTATGCCAATCGATATCGAGGTAAGTCAGAAGAAGTGGCCAATGCACAAAAAGAAGCAATCAGACTGTTTGAAAAGTGCGATTACATAAAATCGCTTGACACGATTGCGCATATTTTGGAAAAAGTCGATGAAAACTCGTATCGCAGAATTGAAGCAAGCTATAAGAAAAAGAGCAAATATCAAAGTTAGATGCATGAAAATCGGAAATTTTGCTTTAAAAAGGATGACAATTGCGTCATCCTTTTTTGCTTGTATTTTGATAGTTGATTGGTTAGAATTAAAAGGAATGTCAATGTAAAAGAGAGGGTATGCAGAAAATGTACTTTGACAATAGTGCGACGACAAAAATAGATCCGCAAGTTTTGCAAACGTATCAGACGGTTTGTGAAAAAGTTTGGGGCAATCCCTCATCTTTGCATAATCTGGGAGAACATGCCTTTAATCTGCTTGAACAGGCAAGAAAGCAGGTTGCTGATTTGATCGGAAGAAAGCAAGATGAGATCTTCTTTACCAGCGGCGGGACTGAAAGCGACAACTGGGCAATCAAGGGAACTGCCATTGAAAAGCATATTTACGGGAAACATTTAATCACGTCAAGCGTTGAGCACCCTGCAGTCATCAATACGATGAGACAATTGGAAAAGCTGGGCTTTGAAGTGACCTATCTTCCGGTTGACAAGGAAGGACGAGTCAGCTGCGAGGATTTAAGGAAAGCAATCAGGAAAGATACGATTCTTGTTTCGATCATGGCAGTCAACAATGAAGTTGGGTCTATTCAGCCGATTGATGAGATTGCTGAAGTTTTGAAAGATTATCCTAAAATTCATTTTCACGTCGATGCCGTTCAGGCGGTCGGAAAGGGTCTTGGCAAGATGCTTAAAAATGAGCGGATTGACCTGATGTCGTTTTCCGGTCACAAATTTCATGCACCGCGCGGGATTGGATTCATGTATAAAAAAGAAGGCAGAATGATTGCTCCGCTATTGACGGGCGGTGGACAGGAAAAAAATCTGCGAAGCGGAACCGAAAATCTGCCTGCGATTGCGGCAATGGCAAAGGCTTTGAGACTTGTGGTCGAAAATGAGGACGAATATTCAAAGCGTCAGCAAAAAATTAAAGAAAAAATCTACGATCACGTGGAAAAATTCGACAAAGCAGTCATCTTCTCCGGACGCAACAAGAATTTTGCCCCACACGTGCTTTGTTTTGCAATCAAGGGCGTCAGGGGCGAGACGATTGTCCATGCTTTTGAAGACAATGACATTTACATTTCAACGACAAGCGCATGTTCATCTAAGAAACATACGGTTTCATCGACGCTCAGTTCGATCGGAATTGATGACGGAATTGCAACTTCTGCGGTTCGAGTCAGTCTTGATGAAAACAATACGCTTGAAGAGGCGGAAGAATTCAACAAGGTTTTTGATGAATTATATGAAAAATTTCAGATGATCAACTCTTAAATCATTGAAAGGAAACAATATGCAATATACTGAAATTATGGTTCGTTACGGCGAACTGTCAACAAAAGGCAAAAACAGGCGAAACTTTATCGACCGTTTGGGATTCAACGTGCGTTCCGCAATGCACGATTTTCCGGAACTGGTCGTCAAGGCACATCGTGATCGAATGCACATTTATTTGAACGGTGAGGATTCCGACAAAGTCATCGAACGTTTAAAACAGGTTTTTGGAATTCAGAATTTTTCACCATCGGTCAGGGTCGAACGCGATGTCGAAGCCGTAAAGGAAAAAGCCGTTGAAATGATCAACGAAAAGTTCTTTGACGGAATGACGTTCAAAGTAAACACGAGACGCTCCGATCACCATTTTGTCTATGATACGAACGAATTGAACGAAATGATCGGCGGATACGTGCTTCAAAACGTCCCTGGACTCAAGGTTAAAATGAAAAATCCGGATATTACGCTGCGAGTCGAAGTTCGCTGCGACGGCATCTATTTGTCTCATGAAAAGATCCAGGGGGCCGGCGGACTGCCTGTCGGCACCGCCGGACGCGCAATGCTGATGCTTTCAGGCGGCATTGATTCGCCGGTTGCGGGCTATCTTGCAATGAAACGCGGCGTTGATATTGAAATGGTTCACTTCTTCAGTCCGCCATATACGAGCGAACAGGCTTTGAACAAAGCCAAGGAACTGACAGCCAAGCTGACGCCTTACGTTGGAAGAATACAGTTTATCGAGGTTCCGTTTACCGAAATTCAGGAAACGGTCAAACATGACGTTCCGTCCGGATACCTGATGACGATTCAGCGACGGTTCATGCTCAGGCTGACGGAGGCATTAGCCAAAAAACGCGGTGGTTTGGCAATTTTTAACGGTGAAGCTTTGGGACAGGTTGCTTCCCAGACGCTTGAAAGCATGGCAGCCATCAACGATGTGACGACGATGCCTGTTTTGCGGCCGGTTGTTTCAATGGATAAAAATGAAATCATCAAGATTGCTCAAAAGATTGATACGTTTGATCTGTCAATCATGCCGTTTGAGGATTGCTGTACCGTTTTCGCTCCTCCTGCTCCGAAGACGAAGCCGAAACTTGATCGCGCACGCTATTACGAAAGCCGCTTAGATGTCGATGGATTGATTCAGCGTGCCTTGGACGGCGTTAAAGTGACGAATATTCAAATTGGCGATTCTTTCTTAAATGATTCCGAACAGGCATTTTCAGAATTGCTTTAATTCTGCATGATTAAATTTAATTTTAGCTTGACGCACTGTGCCAACAAGGCTAAAATACTCGTATAAGCTTTGAACAAGAGGGTTCAGACATGACGATTTAAAGAGAGAAACGGGTTGGTGGAACGTTTTGATCGTCGTCTGAATTGTAGCTTGTGAGCTGTCGGACTGAACCAACAGTAGGTCTGACCGGATATCAGTTCGTTAACATGAATTAAAGCGGGGCATTAAAGCCCAATTTAGGTGGTACCACGGCACTGTCGTCCTATTAGAGGACGGCAGTGTTTTTTGTTTGAATGAACTGGTAAGGAGCACTGCATTTGACAAAGGAAAGGAAGAAACTCAATGGCAAAAGATATTGAAATGTCAACAAAATACGATCCGAGTCAAGTTGAACCCGGACGTTACGAACAATGGGTAAACGACGGATTGTTCAAGCCGAGCGGCGACAAAAAGGCCAAGCCTTATTCAATCGTGATCCCGCCTCCGAACGTAACCGGCAAGCTTCACTTGGGCCATGCCTGGGACACGACTCTGCAAGACATGCTGATCAGGCAAAAACGCATGCAAGGGTTTGATACGCTTTGGCTTCCGGGAATGGATCATGCCGGAATCGCAACGCAGGCAAAAGTTGAAGCTCGTCTTGCAGAACAAGGAATCTCACGCTATGATTTGGGACGAGAAAAATTTGTTGACAAAGTCTGGGAATGGAAAGACGAATATGCAAGCATTATCAAGCAGCAGTGGGCAAAACTTGGTCTTTCGCTTGACTACGATCGCGAACGTTTTACTTTGGACGAAGGATTATCCAAGGCAGTTCGCAAGGTGTTTGTTTCCCTTTATAAAAAAGGCTTGATTTATCGCGGTGAATATATCATCAACTGGGATCCGAAGGCAAGAACTGCTCTTTCAGACATCGAAGTCATTCACCAAGATGACAAAGGTGCTTTCTATCACGTGAAATATCCGTTCGTTGATCCGGAGTATACTTTCAACGGGGAACATTATATTGAGATTGCGACGACGCGTCCGGAAACGATGATGGGCGACGTTGCGGTTGCCGTTAATCCGAGCGATGAACGATATAAGGATCTTGTCGGCAAGGAAGTCGTTCTTCCGCTTCAAGGGCGCCATATTCCGATTATTGCCGATCAGTACGTTGATCCCGAATTCGGGACGGGGATGGTCAAGATTACGCCGGCCCACGACCCTAATGACTTTGAAGTCGGCAATCGTCATAATCTGGAACGAATCAATACGATGAACGATGATGCGACGATGAATGAAAATGCCGGCAAATATTGCGGACTCGATCGCTTTGAAGCTCGCAAGGCAATCGTTTCCGATCTTCAAGATCAAGGATATATGATCAACATCGAACCGATTGTTCATAGCGTCGGTCATTCGGAACGGACCGGGGTTCAGGTTGAAGCACGTCTTTCAACTCAATGGTTCGTCAAGATGAAACCATTGGCGGAAGCCGCTTTGAAAAATCAGGAAACTGATGATGCCGTTAAATTTGTTCCCGAACGCTTTGAAAAGACGTTTACGCAATGGATGGAAAACGTTCATGATTGGGTTATTTCGCGTCAGCTTTGGTGGGGACATCAAATTCCTGCCTGGTACAATAAGAAGACGGGCGAGACTTACGTTGGTGAAGAAGCACCGGAAGACATCGAAAATTGGGAACAGGATACGGACGTTTTGGATACTTGGTTCTCAAGCGCTTTGTGGCCGTTTTCGACAATGGGTTGGCCGGATACCGAATCAGAGGATTTTAAGCGCTACTTCCCAACGGATACTTTGGTTACCGGTTATGACATCATCTTCTTCTGGGTATCCCGCATGATTTTCCAAAGTCTTGAATTTACGGGACGCAGGCCGTTCAAGCACGTTTTGCTGCATGGTTTGATTCGTGACGAACAAGGACGCAAGATGAGCAAGTCTCTCGGCAACGGAATCGATCCGATGGACGTTATCGACAAATACGGTGCCGATGCGCTGCGCTGGTTCCTTTCAACCGGATCGACTCCTGGGCAAGACGTTCGTTTCTCATACACCAAGATGGATGCCGCATGGAATTTCATCAATAAGATCTGGAATGCGAGTCGTTTCGTAATCATGAACCTTGACGACGACACGAAGGCAGAGCTTCCTGAAAAGAGCGAATGGCAGCTTTCCGACAAGTGGATTTTGAGTCGATTGAACAAGACGGTCAAAGAAGTTGCGCGTTTGTTTGACGGCTTTGAATTCGGCGAAGCCGGACGTGCTCTTTACAATTTCATTTGGAACGATTTTTGTGACTGGTACATCGAAATGGCCAAGGAAGATCTGAATGGTTCCGATGAAAAGCTCAAGCACAATACTCAAAACATCTTGTGCTACGTGCTTGATCAAACGCTGCGTCTGATGCACCCGATCATGCCGTTCGTAACCGAAAAAATCTGGCTGACGATGCCGCATGACGGAAAATCGCTTGTTACGGCCGCATATCCTGTTGAACATCCGGAATTCGACAATCCGGAAGCAGAAAAGCAGATGGATAACCTGATTGAACTTATCAAAGCGGTCAGAAACAGCCGCGCTTCGGTTAATGCGCCGATGTCGAGCGCAATCGACATTTTGATCAGGACGACTTCGGAAGACACAAAGTCGGTTTTCGATGCAAACGTTGAATACATCAACCGCTTCTGCCATCCGAAGAAGCTTGAGATTTCAGCTGACGTGGAGGCTCCTGCCCTTTCAATGACATCCGTCATCACCGGCGCCGAAGTCTATCTGCCGCTGGCTGATCTGATCGACTTGAATGAAGAACATGCAAGACTTGAAAAAGAAGCATCAAAACTTGAAAAAGAAGTCGAACGCGGTGAAAAGAAACTCTCAAACGAACGTTTCGTCGCAAACGCTCCAGCAGAAGTCGTAAACAGCGAAAAAGAAAAACTTGCCGGCTACAGGAGCAAGCTTGAAGCTACCAAGCTTCGAATCGAGCAGCTTGAAAAGGAAATGTAGTTCGCGTTTAAATCGAAGATGCGTTGTTAAAAGTCGGGATTTACCCGGCTTTTTTATTTTGCCTGTCTTATCATGGTATAATTTGAATATGCAGATGATGATTATAAGACAATCGCTGACGGTAAAAATGGTCACGGACGGATAATGTTCATAATAAGAGGTGCAATCAATGACAAAAATGAGCTACGATGAAGCCGTTTCGTTTATTCACGGCAGAAGAAAATTTACGAAGGATCCTTCACTGGTCAAAATGAGAAGGATGGCTGAACTGATGGGAAATCCTCAAAAAAAACTGAAATTGATTCACGTTACGGGAACGAACGGGAAAGGGTCAGTGACCGCATATCTGCGAGAGTTGCTGATGTCTCACGGATATCGCGTCGGGACGTTCACGTCTCCTTTTATCGTCAGGTTCAACGAGCGAGTCGCAATTAACGGTGAGATGATTCCTGATAATGAGCTGGTTGAAGAGGTCGAACGCATCAAGCCTGTCATCGAAAGGATTGATGACGAGTTTGACAATGACGGTCCAAAAGAATTTGAAGTTTTAACGGCAATAATGCTTGATTATTTTGTAAAAATGGAAGTTGATTATGCAATCATTGAGGTCGGAATCGGCGGAACGTATGATTCGACCAACATTATCGACCCGATCGTTTCAGTCATTACGACGGTTGCGATGGATCATGCAAATATTTTGGGAGACACGATCGCAAAGGTGGCGGAAAACAAGGCCGGGATCATTAAGAAAAAGCGCCCGGTCATCATCGGAAAACTTCCAAAAGAAGCGCTCGAAGTCATCTTAAGCAAAGCAAAAGAACAAGACAGTCGCATTTATCAGCCTGAAGTTGACTATCGGGCCAGGCTTGAAGAAGGCTGCGATCATTTTTGGGGAGAAAGCTTCGCATATGAATTTGAAGAGGAAAAATGGCCGCTTCAAAGGACGGGCTTGTTCGGTAATTTTCAAGTCGACAATGCTGCCTGTGCATTAACGGCATTCAATGTTTTGTCAGAAATCGAAGGAATCAAAATCGATCGGAGAAAGGCTGGTGAAGCCTTGGAAAAGACCAGGTGGCCGGGTCGATTTGAAAAAATTCAGGAAGATCCGCTGATTGTTTTGGACGGCGCGCATAATCCTTCCGCTATGGAAGAAGTTGAAAAAACGCTTGAAACAAATTTCAAAGGCAAGAAAATTACGGTTATTTTGGGGATTTTAGCTGACAAAAATTCAGGTGAGATGATTGAGGTATTGCTTAAAAATCCAAAAGCAAGTATAATTTTGACTGGATTTGACGGCCCAAGACAAGTGGCCAGTCCGAAAAAACTGCATGAAAATCATCCACGGACGATTGAAATCGATGATTGGAAAGAAGCGCTTGAAGCAGCGCTTATGCAAAAAAGCGATCTGATTTTGGCGTCCGGATCGCTGTATTTCATATCGGACGTGAGAAAGTATATATTAGGACGAGGTGGACTCAGATGAGTGTAAAATTGGTGATTTTTGACATGGACGGAGTTGTGATTGATTCCGAGAAGGTTTACTTCAGGTCGAATCAGCTTGCGGCTGAGGAACTTGGGATCAAGGGGTTCACGATGGAATATTACCGTCAGTTCGTCGGTGCCGGAACGGAGCACATGATTGAGAAGATGACGGAGGACTACGGTGACAGGGACCTGGTGGAAAGGTTCGTCAGGCTCAGCATGGACAAGGTCTATCCGGTCGTCGAGGCGGGCGAGCTTGAGCTTCGTCCGGGCTTCACGGAGCTTTCGGCCTATCTTAGGGAAAGCGGCATTCCGTTCACGCTGGCTTCAAGCAACTACAGAAAGGACATCCTGTACTACCTTGACAAGGTCGGCGTGAGAGACGACTTCAAGCGCATTGTTTCCGCCGATGACGTCGTGGAGGCCAAGCCGGCTCCGGACATCTTCAACACGGCCTGGGAGATTTCCGGCAGCCCGGCTAAGGACGAGGCACTGATCATCGAGGATTCCCATAACGGCATCCTGGCCGCCAACAATGCCGGCATTCCCGTCATCATGGTTCCGGACGTCATCCCCGCCGGCGAGTTCGAGCGCGAGCACACCGTTGCGGTGCTTGATGACCTCGTTTGCGTGAAGAATTACATCGAAAAAGAAAATAAATAAAATATTTCCCCTTCGATTTACGAATTTATGTATTGAGAGGGGGAAATAATCATGAGTTTGGTCAATGAGGTTTCAAGCAAGTATTTAACGGGACGAATAAAGCGTTTTGGCGTGCAGTCTTTGTCAGACAAGGAGCTGTTATATTATTTGCTCAACGTAAAAATGCAGAGCAAAAAGGCTTCAGAAGCATGCAATGCATTTTTCAAAGACTTTTCAGGTTTATTTCAGATTAAAGATTTTGTTCCTGAAAATTGGGAGCTTTTGCTTGGAAATGACGAGCAATCGCTTTTGATGGAGGCTATCTGCGAATTTTCCAAAAGAATGAAATGTCAGTTTAAATTGCCTTTGGGACAGTTTTGTTCAAGTTCAGTGGTCGGAAGATACATGATTGATGTTTTAGGTGATGAAAAGCAAGAAGCACTGGTCTGTTTTTTTCTTGATACCAAAAATCAGGTTTTGGAGCAAAAGAAAATTTTCAAGGGAACTCTGAATTCGGCAACTGTTCATCCAAGAGAAATTTTCAAAGAAGCTTTGAGACTTAGTACTGCCCGCATAATCGTCGTGCACAATCATCCGAGCGGTGATACGACGCCTTCTGAAAATGATCTCAGTTTGACAAAGAGACTGGAAGAATGCGGACATCTTTTGGGAATTGAACTATTGGATCATATCATTGTCGGAAACAGCTCATATCTCAGCATGCGTGAAGAAAATATTATCGGATAAGCGAAAGAGAGGATTTTAATGCTTAAAGGAACGGTTCATTTTTTTGATAAGAAGAAAGGGTACGGATTCATTACGCCGGACGAAGGAAACGAAGATGTTTTCGTACATTTTTCAGCGTTGGTCGGTTCAGGTTTCAAAACTTTGGAAGAAGGACAGCGCGTTGAATTTTGCGAAGTTGAAGGCAAAAAAAGTTTTCAGGCAGCAATGGTGACGGTCATTAATGATTAAGTTTTCTTAAAATATTTTAAAGATAGGCCTTTCAGAACGATTTTCAAGTTTCAACAATTCAATTAGAGCCGGATCTATGCTATAATAAACCGCGTGAATTATTTTGAAAACGTATTGGAAACAATAGGTTTCAATGATACAATTGAAATAGACTGAAATTATTGCTCAGATAATGAGAAACATGAAGGGATGGAACATCGTGTTCGGAATCGGAACAAAAAATATTGGTATCGATTTAGGTACAGCAAATACAATCGTTTATGCTGAAGGAAAGGGAATCGTTTTGCGCGAACCTTCAGTCGTAGCTAAGAATACAAAGACGGGCGAAATCGTTTCCGTCGGTTCAGAAGCCCGTGACATGATTGGTCGCACGCCTGCAAGCATTGTGGCTATTCGCCCAATGAAAGACGGCGTTATTGCTGATTATGATACAACTGTTGCCATGATGAAGTATTATATCGAAAAAGCACTTGGTCACAAAGGCTCAAAGCCATATGTGATGGTATGCGTTCCTAGCGGGGTTACGGAAGTTGAAAAGCGCGCCGTTATCGATGCAACAAGAATTGCCGGTGCTCGTGATGCTTACGTCATTGAAGAGCCTTTTGCAGCAGCTATCGGGGCAGGTCTTCCTGTGATGGATCCTACGGGTAGCATGGTTGTTGATATCGGTGGCGGTACGACTGACGTAGCAACGATTTCGCTTGGAGGAATCGTTTCAAGCCGTTCGATTCGCATGGCTGGTGACAAAATTGATGATTCGATCATCTACTACGTGCGCAAGAATTACAATTTGCTGATTGGCGAAAGAACGGCCGAACAGCTTAAGATTGACGTTGCTTCTGCTTCGGTCGAATCTGCAAAACAGCTTGATTCGCAAACGATTCGCGGTCGAGATCTTGTTACGGGACTTCCTAAGACGATCGAAATCAAGGCTGAAGACGTTGCTGAAGCCATTCAAGAAGTCGTTGAAGAAATCATTACGGCAATTAAAGAAACGCTTGAAGAAACGTCTCCTGAAATTGCAGCCGACGTTATCGATCACGGAATCGTCCTGACGGGTGGCGGCGCATTGCTTCGTCATTTACCTGATGTTATTTCTGAAGCAACAAAAGTTCCGGTATTCGTTGCACAAGATCCGCTTGACTGTGTTGCGGTTGGCACCGGTGAATCATTGAAAAATATCGATGTAATGAAGAAAAACTAAGATTGACGATTAAGTCGTTTCATTAGGAGGTTGGGTTTGATCGTCCAGCCTCTTAATTTTTATGAGGTGAAATTATGCAGAAGTTCTTTTTCAATAAAAAACTTGTCGTGACACTGATTGGCTTGATTGTCAGCTTTCTGCTGATTGCATTTTCAATCAGTGTGCGCAATAATCGTTCAATGCCGCCGTTTATCGTTCAGTTCGGAAACGAAGCCGCCGGAGTCGTCAACACGGTAGTCAGCTATCCGGTTAATGGCGTTGCCAAAGCAGGCAGTGACGTATCTGACTTGTTAAATACGTACGAAGAAAATCAGAAACTGAAAAAAGAAGTCGACAGTTTGGCCTCACAACGCGTTGAAAATCAAACATTGGCAAAAGAAAACAAACAGCTCAAGCGTCAGCTGAAACTTAACAAGAGTTTGACTGATTATGATAAAATCAGCGCTTACGTTCTTTCAAGAACGCCTTCAGCATGGCAAAATCAAGTCATTATTTCGAAAGGCAAAACGGCGGGCGTCGTCAAGAATGCGGCCGTTATGTCAAAGGAAGGTCTTGTTGGCCGCGTCGTTGAAGTCAATCAGACAAACAGCAAAGTTGAACTTTTATCGACCGAAAATGATGATGCCAATCGTTTTGCCGTCCAATTGAGCAATTCCAAAGACGAGACGGTAAACGGCTTGATCACGGGCTACAATTCTGAAAAAAATGAGCTGATCATGGGACAGGTCACGTCAAAGGTCAAAATCAAAAAAGGCACGAGCGTCATTACGTCAGGAATGGGCGGAAATACGCCTAAGGGCCTGTTGGTCGGAAAAGTTGTCCGAGTAGCCGATGATGATTACGGCCTGCCTTCAAAAATTTACATCAAACCCGCAGCTGATATGGCTGATCTCAGTGTCGTTACGGTTGCGAAAAGGACAGATTAGGGGTGAGCGGATGGAAACGTCAAAAATGAAGTACGTCTTTCCTGTTGGCTTGTTTCTGGCATTTTTGCTTGACGGAACGCTTTCGAGCATTCTTGCGAGTCAAATGTTTACCTCCAATGTCGCAATTGAAAGTCGATTAATTTTATTTTGGTTCGTGATGGCAATTTTTTATGGCGATGAAAAAGTCGAGCATATCTACGTTTGGGCTTTTCTTTCAGGCTTGCTTTTTGATGTGTACTATACTGGCTTTTTGGGGATAATGACCATCATTGTTCCTTTCATCGTTTATTTGAATCGCGAAGCGACGCAATTTTTCGGAAAAGCCCCATTTATTATGATACTATTGATATATCTGATAGATATTACGATTTTGACTGCGATTAATTATTTTGCATTTTCGTTGATTGGACAAGCTTCGACTCAATTTGACGAATTTGTGATGCGTGTTCTTTGGCCGACTCTGGTCTATAATATCGCACTGTTTGTAATTTTGTTCGTTCCTGTCAAAAAGATTTTTACGGACATATCGTAATTGATGAGGGGGAATTTTGAATGCCGTCAGTTATTTTAAAAGGTCACAAAGAAGGGTATGAGTTTATTCTTAAAGATGTGAGCTCATTTAACGAAATAAAAAAAGAAATTGATGAAATTTTAAAAAAGGTTCAAAATGAGAAAACTTCAAAGGGTGACAAGCTGACTTTTGCATTAAACACGGGCAACAGGCTGCTCAATCAAGAGCAACTAACAGAGATTGAGGAAATATTCGAAAATTATCCGCGGTTTTCAATTCGCAAACTAAATGCTGACGTTCTTTCCAAAAAAAGCTTTCTTGAATTTTTGGATAACAGAACGATTCATCTTTGTTGCGAGATCATCAGAAACGGCCAGATTAAGGAAATGAACGGTGACGTTTTGTTTTGCGGATCAGTTCATAAGGGCGGCATTTTAAAAGCGACCGGCAGCATTTTTGTTTTGGGAAGCGTTGAGGGAGTTATTCATGCAGGGGCAAAAAATGATGCTCTTGCTGTCGTGTGCGGCAATGTGGCCCATGCGCAACAAGTAAGAATTGCCGACTTGGTTGAGATCGTTTCTGAAACCGATTATGAGGACATGCAAAAATTGATTTACGTAAATGATTTGCACGTGCTTGATACGGCTGAGGTTACCGAACTTAAGACGATTCGGCCAAAAGTATTTACACAAAATGGAGGCTTGATTTGATGGGAAGAGCAATTGTAATTACGTCCGGAAAGGGCGGCGTCGGTAAAACGACGACAACGGCCAATCTTGGTTCTGCTTTGGCTCTAATGGGCAAAAAAGTTATCATGCTTGATCTTGACATCGGTTTGCGCAATTTGGACGTTGTGTTGGGACTTGACAATCGCATTATTTATGACATTGTTGACGTTGCCAAAGGAAGGTGCAAGCTGCATCAGGCCATTATCAAAGATAAACGCTTTGAAGACAAGCTTTTCTTGCTGCCGGCTGCACAAAATACCGATAAGTCTGCGATTGCGCCGGAGGAAGTCAAGGCAATCGTTGCTGATCTGAAGAGTGATTTTGACTATATTTTGCTTGATTGTCCGGCTGGGATTGAACAAGGTTTTGCCAATTCGGTTGCTGGCGCTGATGAAGCCATCGTTGTTTCGACACCCGAAATTTCAGCTGTCAGGGATGCTGATCGAGTAGTCGGTCTGCTGGAACAGGCTGATCTTGATGAACCGCCGATGCTTATTATTAATCGTATTAAAAAGCGAATGGTTAATGACGGAACGATGATGGATGTTGATGAGATTACTCACCATTTGTCGATTAAATTGATCGGAATCGTCTTTGACGATGATGAGGTTATCGGAACTTCCAACAAGGGCGAACCAATCGTCTTGAATGAAAAGAGTCCGGCGTCAAAAGGGTATCGAAACATAGCCCGTCGGCTTGAGGGGCAGACGGTTCCTTTGATGACGCTGAAAGAAAGCGATGAAAGCGGATTTTTTGGCAAGATAGCGTCATGGTTCCAAAAAAAGTAATTTGACAAACTGATGATTGAATGTTAGTCTGTATAAAAATTCATATTTAGAATAATGTTGAGCGGAAGAGTAGGTTGATGAGTCGCTAAGAGAGTTCCTGTTGCTGCAAAGGAATCGATGAATTTTCCGAACCACACCCGTGAGTTAGCGAAGAAATTCGCTCGGATGCCCCGTTATCGGCAACAAGTCATCGACTTGCTGAGGCCGGCTTCGTGAGAAGTTGGTAAATCGGAGGTGGAACCGCGCAACAACGCCCTCTTGGAATTTTCCAAGAGGGCTTTTTCAATTTTTCAGGGGGTTCACGTATGAATTATATATTCGAAATTATGCCATCTTTATTGGACGGAACGGAGATGACGCTTTCTATTTTCGTGTTGACGCTTGTTTTTTCATTGCCGTTGGGTTTGATTTGCGCACTCGGAAGATGCTCAAAATTTAAGATATTAAATGCAGTCCTGCGTTTTTATATTTGGTTGATGCGCGGAACGCCGTTGCTTTTACAATTGATTTTTGTGTTTTACGGACTTCCGCTGTTGGGAACGGGAATCGTGCTTCCAAGATATGCAGCAGCTTTGGTAGCGTTTGTTTTGAATTATACGGCGTATTTTGCAGAAATTTTTCGTGGCGGTCTGCAGTCGATCGATCGTGGTCAGTATGAAAGCGCCAGGGTGTTAAGGCTGACTTATTGGCAAACCATCAGGAAAATTATTGCGCCTCAGGTTATGAAAATCGTCGTTCCTTCAATTGGAAATGAGGTAATCAATCTTATCAAAGATTCAAGCTTGGTTTATGTGATAGGACTTGGCGATCTTCTTCGTGCCGGGAACGTTGCTTCTAGTCGGGATGTTTCTTTGATCCCCCTTGTTTTGGTCGGAATAATCTATTTGGCGCTGACGGCCGTTTTTACCTGGATGTTGCAAAAGGTTGAAGCAGTATACGGAAAATGGAAGTAAGGGTGATTTGAATGCTTGAGCTTAAGAATATTAAAAAGAGTTTTTCCGGACGAAAGATTCTTGACGGAATCAGTCTTAAAGTGACCGATGGTGAGATTATGTGCATCGTCGGACAGTCCGGTGGCGGAAAAACGACGCTTTTAAGGTGCATCAGCGGATTGGAACGCATTGACGAAGGAGAGATGATTCTTGACGGAAGGAAATTTGATCCAATGTCTTCAAAAGAAGCGCTCATTGGAGTCGTCTTTCAGGAGTACAACCTTTTTCCGCATTTGTCGGTTTTGGAAAACGTGACTCTGGCTCCAAAGATCGCTTTGAAAAAAGATCCGCAGGCAGTTGAAAAAGAAGCACGACAATTGTTGAAAAAGCTGGCTTTAGAGGGTAAGGAGAATCTTTATCCGTATCAGCTTTCAGGCGGTCAAAAGCAACGTGTTTCGATTGCAAGGGCGCTTGCGATGCATCCTAAAATTTTGTGCTATGACGAACCGACAAGTGCGCTTGATCCTGGGTTGAGGGACAAGGTCAGGGACATTATTTTAAGTTTAAAAAATGAATCGATGACTCAAATCGTAGTGACTCATGATCTTAATTTTGCAAGGGAGATAGCTGACGATATTTTGAAAGTCAGACCTGTTTCATAGAGGTGAATTGATGTGAAAAAGAAAAGTCGTATCGGAATATGCTTGTTTTTTGCTCTTTGTTTGTTGGGAGGATGTTCGAATTCAAAATTAAGGGCTGAAAAAGTAGATAACTGGGCTAGGATCAAACATCACGGAACGGTCGTCGTCGGTTTGGACGATAGTTTCGTACCAATGGATTTTCGTCAAAAAAACGGACGACTTGTCGGATATGACGTTGATTTGGCCAAAGCTGTCTTTAAAAAATGCGGATTAAAACCTGATTTCCAAACGATTGACTGGTCAATGAAAGAAACCGAGCTGATGAACGGAACGATTGACGTTATTTGGAACGGATACAGCAAAACTTCAGAACGGATGAAAAAGGTCGCTTTTTCAAATTCGTATCTTGCAAACGACCAGGTGCTCGTGACAAAGGAAAAGAACGTCAAAAATGGAGCAGACATGAAAGACAAGACGATTGGCGTTCAAAGCGGATCATCGGGATACGATTGTTACGTTGGATATCCTGATCTGCTGAAAAAGTATGCTCGCAAAACGATTCAATATGATACGTTCAACGATGCTTTTTTGGATCTTGATGCCAAGAGAATTTCGGGAATCGTGATTGATGAAGTATATGCGTCATACGTTATATCACATAAAAGCGATCCTTTGAGCTATCATGAAGTTTCCATCGGCTATCCTAAAGAAGAATTTGCGGTTGGAATCAGAAAGGGCGATAAAAAACTCAGATTGAAAATCAATCGTGCGCTCAAAGAGCTGAAAAGGGACGGTACGATTAAAAAAATTAATCATAAATGGTTCGGGAAAAATTTTATTGACTGACAAATATCGATTTTTGGGCTAAAATTAACCGTATAGTCTTTTTAGAAGGGTGATGTGACGGTGGGTACAGTAATTTGGATAATCATTTTGATTTTATTGTTAAATACGACTGCAGCAATCATTACTGTATTTAAAGAAAAAAGAGACATCGCAGCGACTTGGGCCTGGCTTTTGGTTTTAAATCTTTTGCCTGTGGTTGGATTTGTGATTTACCTGTTTGCCGGAAAGAAAATTTCGAAAGAAAAGATTTTTGATCTGCGGACTCAGGAACGGACCGGAATCAGCCAGCTTGTTGCTTTGCAAAAGGAGCAGTGGAACGAAAAAGAGCTAATGCCAAGCGATTTGCTGACGGATGAGGCAAGGCAGACCGTCAGAGCTTTGCTTGTGGCTGACGATGCGATTTTGACGAAACATAACGAAGTCAAGGTTTATACGGACGGTCATGAAAAATTCAAAGCGCTGATTGAAGACGTCAAAAAGGCCAAAGATCACGTGCATGTCGAATATTATTCGTTTTTTTCGGATCAAATCGGGACGGAACTTTTGCATGCGTTGGAGGATGCATGCTCTCGCGGAGTCGAAGTTCGCATTATCTACGACAGTATGGGTTCCAGAGGTCAACGTCGCGGTTTTTTCAAGCGCCTTGAAAGTTTAGGCGGAAGGGCAGAGGTGTTTTTTGGATCAAAAGCGGCTCCCGTTCACAGTCCGCGGCTGAATTATCGGTTGCACCGTAAAATTGTCGTTATTGACGGAAAAATTGGCTATATCGGAGGCTTTAACGTTGGTGATCAATATTTGGGGCTTTCGAAAAAATTTGGCTATTGGCGCGACACACATCTAAGAATTGTTGGAAACGCCTGTACCGTCATGCAGTCGAGATTTTTTATGGATTGGAACGCGACGATTGCCAGGACGCGTGAAAAAGATCGGCTTGAATATTCAAATCATTATTTTCCGCTTGAAAAAAGCAAGGGTCAAACGAGTATTCAAATTGTATCATCTGGTCCTGATTCTGAGACTGAGGCAATCAGGCTCGGATATTTGAAAATGATCAGTTCGGCCAATGAATATATTTGTATTCAGACTCCTTATCTCATTCCGGATGATGCCGTGATGGATGCGTTGGAACTGGCTGTTTATTCCGGCATCAAAGTAAGGATCATGATTCCTTCGATGCCGGATCACCCGTTTGTCTATCGCGCAACGGAATATTATGCAAGAGAACTTATTAATAAGGGAGTTGAACTCTATCGTTACGACAACGGTTTTTTGCATGCAAAGACGATGGTAATTGACGGGCAGATTTCATCGGTCGGGTCGGCAAATCTTGATTTCAGAAGCTTTAAACTTAATTTTGAGGGAAATGCTTTTTGCTATGACCGTGATTTGGCAAAGCATCTAACCGATATTTTTGATGAAGATACGAAAAAATGTACAAAATTGACTGAGGAGTATTTTTTGAATCAGTCTGCCTGGAGGAGATTCAAACAGTATTTTTCAAGGCTTTTGTCGCCAATTTTATAACCAACGGGTGTTTTGCCACGGAACCTGCGGATAAAGCGGGGGACATGAAGCGAAATCCGTGCCGGCTGATCAAATAATTAAAATTAATGGAAAGGGGTGCAGCGGGAAGATTATGGCGATGGAAAAATGTTGCCTTCTCGCCTCAAAAAATAAATGAAAAAACGTTCAATATTGAAAAAAATCGCGTTAGCAGTCATTGTTGTGATTGTTGCTGTTTATGCAGCAGCCAATGCATACCTGATCAACTATGCTTTCGTTCGTCCGAGCGACGGTGACGGAAATGACAGACCGTCAAAAGTATTGGTCAAAAACCAAAAATGGCTTTCAAAGCAAAGGACTTATCTTTGGGAGCAAAAAGCCGTCGGAACGGACATCAAACTCAAAGCGGTTTATTTGCCGGCTGAAACAAAGACGAATAAGACGATTATTGTTGCGCACGGATATCATGGCAGTTCATACAATATGGCAAGCTATATCAGGATGTTTCACAACCAGGGCTATAACGTGCTTTCGCCTGATGACAGAGCCTCGGGCAAAAGCGGAGGCAGGTTTATTACCTTTGGGTGGAAGGATCGGTTGGACTATTGCCGATGGATCAAGCAAGTCATCAAAAAAAACGGAAACGATTCGCGCATCGGACTGTTCGGTGTCAGCATGGGCGGTGCAACCGTAATGATGGTCAGCGGTGAAAAACTGCCGAAACAAGTTAAGGCAATCGTTGAAGATTGCGGGTATTCGAGCGTTTATGATGAATTGAGCACTCAGTTGACGGATCAGTTCGGACTTCCGAAGGAGCCGATTTTAAGCACGGCGGCTTTGTTTGCCAGTCCTTTTATCGGCTACAACTTTGCTAAGGAAGGAAGTTCCATTGCGCAGCTTAGGAAAAACAAACGCCCGATTTTTTTGATTCACGGTGATTCTGATGATTTTGTGCCGACTTCAATGCTTCAGAAAAATTATGATGCCGTCAGGTCGACAAAAGAGAAATGGGTCGTGAAAAATACGCGTCACGCTAATGCTTATTATACTCATCCGAAAGAGTATGCCAGGAAAGTCGGAAAGTTTTTTGGCAAATATCTTGATTAAGCAATGATTTCGTGAATCGTTCATCATGAAACCAGCGCGCCATAGTGATGAACGAAAAAAGTCGAGGAATTGACATGCGCTCTCGAAGTTTTATTTTTGACTTCAAGGGTACGGATCGATTCCTCGACTTTTAAATTCAGATTTCAGTATCAATCGTCGTTTTCTTCGATAAAGAAGATAATCATCCTGTGATAAATTGGCTCAAAGCTCCTAAAATTACGGCTCCGACCGTAAAAATAAGCATCAGCCAAACAACGACCATGGTGATTTTTTGGAACGTTGACTTTTTTTTCTTTTCCAAATGGCATTTTCCTTTCAGAACAGATTTTTAAGTTAACTATACCCTTGATTAAGGCACTCTGTCAAATTGACGATCAGCATAAAATCTTTCTTAATAGTTTCTGAAAGTTGCACAAAAAAATTGAATTTAGAAAAATTAACACTTATAATTGTACAAGTGTTACTGTATTATGAAGAAATGAAGGGGGCTTATGTCATGTGCGGTTTTGTAGGATGCCTGACAGATGTTGAAAAAAATACTGAAAGTAACTGCAAAGATAAAATTAAAGAAATGAATGACATGATTGTTCATAGAGGTCCTGATGACGAGGGGTATTTTGAAGACAAAAACATTACGATGGGATTCAGAAGATTGTCGATCATCGACCTTGAAGGGGGGCATCAGCCGTTATCTTATGACAATGGTCGTTACTGGATGACGTTTAACGGTGAAATTTACAACTACATCGAATTGCGTCAAAGTCTCATTGAAGATGGCTACGAATTTAAGACCGATTCTGATTCTGAAGTTATTTTGGGCATGTATGCCAAATACAAGGAGAAGTGTCTCGACTATTTCCGCGGGATGTTCGGCTTCGTAATTTGGGACAAACAGGAAGAAACGCTTTTTTGCGCTCGCGATCAATTCGGAATCAAGCCTTTCTATTATGCTGAATCAGGAAATGATTTCTACTACGCTTCTGAAAGCAAGGCCATTTACAAGGTTTTGGAAGATAAAAAGTTCGACAAGGATGCATTGCAAGATTACATGACTTTCCAGTTTGTTCCTGAACCGGAAACTCTGACTAAAGAAATCAAGATGCTCGAACCTGGGCATTATATCGTCAAGAAACTTGGACAAAATCCCGTAATCAAGCGTTATTACTATGCACAGTTTTCACCCGTCGTTCGTCCTGAAGAAGAGTACGTTAAAAAAGTTCGCGAAATCTTGTTTGATTCCGTTGAAAAGCATATGCGCGCAGACGTTCCGGTCGGATCATTTCTTTCAGGCGGAATCGATTCGTCAATCGTCGTTGCGATTGCCAAGAATTTCAATCCTAATCTTGAAACGATTTCAGTCGGATTTGAACGTGAAGGCTATAGCGAGCTTGACGTTGCCAAGGAAACGGCCGACAAGCTCGGTGTTGACAATTTCAGTTCCGTGATTACGCCGCAAGAATTCATGAAGGCTTTTCCTCACTTTGTTTGGAGCATGGATGATCCGTTGGCTGATCCGGCTGCCGTCCCTCAATATTTTCTTGCAAAAGAAGCCAGAAAGCACGTTAAGGTTGCTTTGACCGGCGAAGGAGCGGACGAATTGTTCGGCGGATATACGATCTATCATGAACCTGAATCGCTAAAAATTTTCAATTACTTGAAGCCAATCAACAAAGGGTTAAATGCGATTGCTCGTTTGATACCGGACGGGGTCAAGGGAAAGAGCTTTATTTTGCGCGGAACGACTCCGCTCGAGAAACGCTATGTCGGTAATGCATTTATTTTTAGCGAAAGCGAAAAAAAGCAGTTCTTCAAGGACTATAATGAAAATCATCCGTTTGAAACGATGACTTCAAAACTTTATTCAGATTCAAAGAATTATGATCCGATTACGAGGATGCAATTTGTCGACATGCATCATTGGCTGAATGGTGACTTGCTGCACAATGCCGACAGAACGACGTTGGCGCACAGCCTTGAATTACGGACGCCATTTTTGGATAAGGAAGTCTTTGAGGTTGCAAGTCATATTCCGGCAGATCTCAGAATTGCTCATAATACTACCAAATATATTCTGCGCAAGGCGGCAGAAGGGGTTGTTCCGGAACATGTTTTGAATCGCAAAAAATTAGGGTTCCCTGTGCCTATTCGTTTCTGGCTGCGCGACGAAATGTACGACTGGGCTCGTCAAATCATTAATGAATCACAAACGGATCAATATTTCCGCAAGGATTACTTCTTGAAACTGCTTGAAGATCATAAGAATTTGAAAGCGGACAATTCTCGCAAACTGTGGACGGTTTTGACGTTTATGATGTGGCATAAAATTTACGTTGAATCCGATCATTTGATGAATTCAGCAGAATCAAGGGCTTTGATTGATCAAGACGTTTAAGGGGGTCAGTTAGCTGATGAAAATTGTAGTTCAGAAATTCGGCGGGACTTCTGTCAAGGACGATGAAGCAAGACATACGGCCATGAAGCACGTTGCATATGCGGTTAAGAAAGGATTCAAAGCGGCAGTCGTGGTTTCAGCAATTGGTCGCAAGGGAGCTCCTTATGCTACCGATTCTTTGCTTGAACTTGTCGGAAACGAAAAATCGAAGCTCTCTCCGCGTGAAATGGATATGCTGGTTTCGGTCGGAGAAGTTATTTCAGCTGCAGTTTTTTGTGAGATGTTAAAAGAAAACGGACTGAAGGTCACGGCAATGACCGGACCGGATGCCGGATTCAAGACAAATAACGACTATCGCAATGCCAAGGTTCTCGACGTTGAAAAACAAAATGTGATGGAGGCTTTTAAGTCTTTCGATGTCGTTGTCGTTGCCGGATTTCAAGGCCTTTCGAAATCAGGGCATGTCACGACGCTTGGAAGGGGCGGTTCGGATACTTCTGCAGCGTTGCTCGGAGCAGCTCTCGGAGCGGAATATTGTGATATTTTCACTGATGTTTCAGGAATGATGACGGCTGATCCGCGGTTGGTTGAAAAGGCAAAGTTTTTAAAGAACGTTTCTTATGAAGAGGTTGCCAATATGGCACATGAAGGTGCAAAAGTCATTCATCCGCGTGCGGTTGAAGTTGCGCAACAGGCACATCTGACGCTAAGGATCCGCTCGACTTGGGATGACGTTGATGAAACCGGAACCGTTATTTCAGATAGAAATTTGGCAATCAATCATTATCGCACGGTGACGGGAATCGCTCATCAAACGGGATTGACACAGTTCACGGTCAAGTCTGAGGATTGTTCTGCAGACAGATTGTTTGATCTGTTGGCAGTTAACGACTTGAGCGTTGATTTTATCAATATTTCGCCAGAGAAATACGTTTTTAATCTTAATCGTGAACATAGTCTCGTTGCAAAAACGGTGCTTTCAGAAGCCGGGATTCCGGTTTCAATCGTCGAAGACTGCGTCAAGGTTTCAATCGTCGGAGCCGGAATCATGGGGACTCCAGGCATTACGGCCAAAATGGTCGGTGCTTTGATGAGAGAAAAGATTGAAATTCTGCAAACGACAGACAGCTATACGACAATTTGGGTGCTGGTTCATGGCAAAGATCTCAAGCGAGCGGTAAACGTTTTGCATGAGACGTTTTTAGGCGAATAGGATGGGTTGAATGAGATTTTTGATTCACTCATGGGCGGGGCAGATTATTTTGCCGCTGCTTGTTTTCATGATGCTTTATTTGATAAAGTTTGCTTTGGGCAAAAAAATAAAAATCAGATTGGCCGACTTTCTGTTGCCTTTTCTCTTTTTTTCGATTCATTCGCTCTCCGTGAATGTTTTTGGGATTTCAATTTTGCCGTTCGTTATTTTTGCTTTTTCAGCATATGGTTTTTTGAAGATAGTCATCATGGCTTTTTATGAAGGAAAATTCATGATTGACAAGTTCTTTGATCGATACTTGTATATTTGGGATTTGATTTCGATTTTTCTGTATGCATTATTGGTTGTTCTTCAGCTTTCCAAGATAATAAATACCGTTATTTGAAAAAGCGGCATGAATAAATTTTAAACCAAACGATGTTTTTGACGTCGTTTGGTTTTTTTATTCTTCTGAAAGTTATGGGAAACAAATTTTGGGGCGTTCAAATTTAAAAGTGGCGGCTTATGTATAATTTGTGGTACAAAGTGGGGAGTTATGGTAATATTAACTATGGTGGAAAATGGGGGTGGTAGATGTGTTTTTTGGTGAATATCGGCACAATTTGGACGCCAAGGGACGCATCATCGTCCCCGCAAAATTCAGAGAAGGACTTGGAGAAAAGTTCTACGTGACTCGCGGAATGGACGGCTGTTTGTTCGTTTATGCCGGAAACGAATGGAATCTTTTGCAAGAAAAGCTTCAAAAATTACCGCTTGCCAGGAAAGAGGCTCGTGCATTCGTGCGTTTCTTTTATTCGGCTGCGACTGAGTGCATACTTGACAAGCAGGGACGAATCAATCTTCCAAAAACGTTGTGCGATTATGCCGAACTTGTCAAGCCTTGCGTTTTTATCGGTGTCTCGAATCGAATTGAAATTTGGTCTGAACAACGTTGGGAAAAAGCATCGGAACAGGCGGCAGAAAGTTTTGACGATATGGCAGAAGATCTGCTTGATTTTGGATTGTAGGTGAAAAATGAATGACGGAATTTGAACACGTAACGGTTCTTTTAAATGAAGCTGTCGAAGGATTGAATATAAAACCTGACGGAGTGTATGTTGACTGTACGCTGGGCGGAGGAGGACATACGAAGAAGATCTTGTCTGAATTATCCGAGAAAGGTCGGCTTTATTCGTTTGATCAGGATCAGACTGCGATTGATTACAATGAAGAACAGCTGAAAAATGAAATCGAAAAAGGGCGGCTGACCCTTATCAAGAGCAATTTCCGAAATATCGCTTCAGAACTTGAAAAACGCGACGTTCTTTCGGTTGACGGAATCGTTTACGATTTAGGCGTTTCGTCGCCTCAATTTGATGTCGGCGAACGGGGATTCAGTTATCAGCATGATGCAGTCTTGGACATGCGCATGGATCAAACGAATGACTTGACTGCGGAAACGATCGTCAACGAGTGGAGCTATAACGATTTGGTACGGATTTTTGTCAGATACGGCGAAGAAAAATTTGCCAAATCAATTGCCAGACGGATTGAAAAGGCCCGTCAGAATGAAAGAATCAAAACGACTGGGCAACTTGTCGAGCTGATTAAAGAAGGGATTCCGGCTAAAGCCAGGAGGAAAGGCGGTCATCCGGCCAAAAAGGTCTTTCAGGCGATCAGAATAGCAGTCAATGATGAATTGGGAGTTTTAGAAGAATCCTTGGAAGAAGCATTCGGACTTTTAAGTCTTCACGGAAGAATCAGCGTTATCACGTTTCAGTCGCTTGAAGATCGGCTTGTCAAATCAATGTTTAGGGAAAAGACGAGTTTGCCCGAGCTGCCGCCTGGTTTGCCCGTGATTCCAAGGGAAATGCAGCCTGAGTTTAAATTAATCAACAAAAAACCGATTCTTCCGACTGAAGAGGAATTGGAAAATAATCACCGCGCACACTCTGCCAAGCTTCGAATAATTGAAAAAGCGGTGATCTAATTAGGGAGATATCAGATGAACAATACTGCGATCAAGAAAGTAGAAAAAAAGCAATCAATTAGACAAGCTTCAAAGAAAAATCAGCAAAAACTGGTTTATCAAATCGACGTGATGTCAGTCAAGATGTTTTTGATGTCGGCAATCGTTGCAATCGTAATCTTGGTTGTTGCAACAACGATTATCAGCATGAACAACAAGATTACAAAGACTCAAACGGAAATTGCAAGGATTGAGCAGAAGACAAAGGCACTGAACAATGAAAATGAAGATTTGAAGCTGAAAGCTGCTGACCTGATGAGCAATTCGCGTTTGGAGAAGATTGCTGAGAAAGCAGGTCTCAATTTGAACGATAATAATATGAGGAATGTAAAATAAATGAATAAATATGGAAAACGGCGGATGGCTGAGAAAAGGGATGTACAAAACCAGCGTGATTTCGGAAAATATTTTGCGCTCATTGTAGTGATTGTCTTTACGGTCTTTATCGGGCGTTTTCTTTATATTGCCGTGACGAAGAAAGTGTCCGGCAACAATCTGGTTGAAATCGCAAATCAAACGTATCATGAAAAGAGCACGCTCAAGGCCAGCCGCGGAACGATCTACGATGCTTCAGGCCAACCGATCGTTGAAGATACGAAAAGGTATTCAATCTACGTCGTTCTTTCTAAAACGGCAGTTGCGTATGGTCAGAAGCTGTATTTAAAAAGCAGCGATAAAGAAAAGGCTGCAGAGATTTTGCATGAATATTTGGGGATGGACGTTGACAAGCTGCTGTCATTGTTCAGTCAGCCGAAGTATCAGGTCGAACTCGGAAAAAAGGGACAAAACATTTCTCTTTCAACAAAGAATCAAATTGTTAAAGAAATGAAAAAAAGCAAAATTACCGGAATCAATTTCAGTGAATCGACTGATCGAATGTACCCAAACGGAATTTTTTCATCTCATTTGATCGGCGTCGTTTCCAAAGACAGCAGCGGGACTTTATACGGCACGATGGGACTTGAAGCACTTTATGACAACTATCTCAAAGGAAGAGACGGTTATGACATGCGCTCAACGGACAGTCACGGAATCAAACTTTCCGGGATGAAAAGCAGACTGGTCAAGGCAAAAGACGGCGACAACATCTACACGACGTTTAATTCACGGGATCAAAGCTATCTCGAAAGCCTTCTGAATAAAGCGCAGGAAACCTATCATCCTAAATCGATGAATGTGGTGCTGATGAATGCCAAAACGGGGGCAATTCTCGCAGCAAGTCAACGGCCGACGTTTAATCCTCAGACAAGAGAAGGAATTGAAGATCAATGGAAAAATACCTTGATGGAAGATACTTACGAGCCGGGATCCGTCATGAAGATTCTGACCATGTCAGCAGCCATCAACAGCGGAAATTATAATGAAAACGAATATTTTAAATCAGGATCAATGAAAATAGGCAACAGTCAGCGGGTCAATGACTGGGAAGTTGCCGGTTGGGGATACTTGAACTATCGTCAAGGGTTCATTCGTTCCTCAAATGTCGGAATGGCAAAGCTTGAGCAAAAGATGGGCGCAAAACTTTGGGAAAAATACATTAAGAAATTCGGCCTTTTGAAATCGACTGATTCAGGGCTCAGCAGCAACGAGTCCAGCGGAAGCATCGAGTATAAATATCCGATCGAGCAAGCCAACACTGCATTTGGCCAAGGCATCAACGTCACCGTCCTTCAAATGATGCAGGCTTTTTCTTCCGTGGCAAACAACGGTGAGATGGTAAAACCGTATCTTATTGAAAAAATCGTCAATCCGACAACCGGAAAGACGATCAAAACAGGCAAAAAGACCGTCGTAGGTCATCCGATCAAAAAGTCAACGGCAGAAAAGGTTCGCGACATGATGCAAGACGTCGTAAACGATCCTAACGGAACGGGCAATGCTTACAAAATCGACGGATATGATATCGGCGTCAAAACAGGTACTGCTCAAATTTCCGGAAACAACGGGTATTTGACCGGGGAGACGAATTACATCTTTTCGGTTGCGGGGATGGCACCAATCAAAGATCCGCAATACGTGCTTTACGTGACGATGAAACAGCCGGCGGGATTCGGAGGAAAAACGCCAAGCGAAATGCTTGCAACGATTTTTAACCCGTTGATGAAACGAGTGCTTGATGAAAGTCAAAGCGAATCGACACCAAGCGAAGCAATCAATGTTAAAAGCGTTGTCGGCCAGGAAACGGGAAATGCCGTTAAATCGTTTTCAGACAAAGGCTTGGTAGTGACCGCAATCGGAAATGGTGCTAAGATTATAAAGCAGTCTTCTGATACGGGCGAAGAATTGCTGCCCGGGCAACGGATAATTCTCGTGACTGATTCGGGACAGACGTTGCCAGACTTGAAAGGATGGACAAAATCAGATATGTTTAAACTGAAGAATCTGCTTGGCATCAATGTCAAATTCAAGGGATCCGGATTTGTCGAAAATCAAAGCGTCAAGCCCGGGACCAAGATTGCTGATATCAAAGAGCTTACAGTAGAATTGAAGTAGTGAAAGAGGGATAAAATGTTAGCAAGCACACTAATTTCCGAAATAAAGTTCAAAGTCGTTTCTCCGAAAGATTATGACGATTTTGAAGTTTCGAGTCTTGTATCCGATACGCGAAAAGTTGAAGAGAACAGCATCTTTGTAGCAATCAAAGGATACACGGTGGATGGACACAAGTTTATTCCAGAGGCAATCAGAAAGGGCGCCAAGGCAATTGTCGTTCAGGAAGAAACAGACGATATTCAAGGCGTAACGATTGTTCGTGTAAATAATACCAATCGAGCTTTGGCTATTTTGGCCGATAAGTTTTATGGATCTCCTTCAAGTTCGATGAAGGTCATCGGCGTAACCGGAACAAATGGAAAAACGACCGTAACCCACATGATTGAAGCAATTTTCAGAGATCAAAAAGATCGGACCGGATTGATTGGAACCATGTATCGCAGAATCGGAGAAAAAACTTACCCGACTGCGAACACGACTCCTGACATCTTGACGTTGCAAAAGACTTTTGCAGAAATGAAAAAGGAAAACGTCAAGGCCGCTGCAATTGAAGTTTCCTCAATTGCCCTTATTCAAGGGAGAGTATGGGGAATTGACGTCGATACCGCGGTCTTTACCAACTTTACGCAGGATCATTTGGACTACCATAAAACGATGGCAGAGTACGCGCACGCTAAAAGCCTGCTGTTCGCTCAGTTGGGAAACACTTACGGAAATGATAAGACTGCCGTCATAAATATTGACGATGAAATGGGGAAGAATTTTGCTCAGGATACCGCAACTCAAGTTCTGACTTACGGAATTAAAAATGATGCGATGATCAAAGCGTCAAACGTCAATATTCATTCTCAGGGAACCGATTTTGATTTGAAAGTTTTTGAAGATGAGTATCATTTACACGTCAAAACAGTCGGAATGTTTAACGTTTACAATCTTTTAGCAGCCTTCGGGGCGGCCTATGCAAACGGAGTTTCCGTACATGCGATCATTGAAAGTCTGGAGAAATTTCCCGGCGTCAAAGGCAGATTGCAACTGATTTCTTCTGACTGCGGCATTAGCGCAATCGTTGATTATTCGCATACTCCGGATGGGTTGCTCAATGCCTTGGAAACAATTAACGAATTTGCTTCAGGCGATGTTTATTGCGTTGTCGGATGCGGAGGGGATCGCGATGCGACGAAACGTCCAAAAATGGCTCAGATAGCCGTTGAATATAGCAATCATCCTATTTTTACGTCAGATAATCCAAGAACTGAAGATCCTGAGAAGATTCTTGATCAAATGCTTTCAGGGGTTCCCGAAAAAAACGTCCCGGTCTACCTTGACCGCAAGGAGGCCATTCAGGCTGCCGTAAATGCGGCAAATCCTGGTGATATCATTTTGATTGCAGGCAAAGGCCATGAGGATTATCAAATTATCGGGCATACGAAGCATCACTTTGATGATGCTGAAGAAGCCACAAAAGCTTTGGACAGCAGGGAAGGAAGATAGCATGACCATTTTTCAAATATTGACGAGCGCGTTGTCAAGTTTCATTTTAACCGCTCTGTTTACGCCGTTATTCATTAATTATGCGCATAAAAAAAATCAGGGACAGATGATCAGAGAAGAAGGTCCGAAGTGGCATCAAAAAAAATCAGGAACACCGACGATGGGCGGATTCGTATTCAATATTGCGATTCTGATTACGGGATTATGGGTGCCGCTTTGCTTTGATCATTTAACGCCCGTTGTTTTGGCCTTGGACGTAACTTTGATTTTATACGGATTGATCGGTTTTTGGGATGATTCGATCAAACTCTTCAAAAAACAAAATGAAGGTTTTACTCCCAGGCAGAAATTATTGTGTCAGATTATCGGTGCTTTGATTTTTTTGGCATTTTACCATCATGAAAAATTACCGTATTCGTTGGCCTTTTTTGGACATGAAGTCCAAGTTGGATTGATTGTTTATGGATTATTCGTTATTTTCTGGCTGGTCGGCTTTTCAAATGCGGTAAATCTCACTGACGGATTGGATGGCCTTGTATCCGGTCAGGCAATTATTGCGTTCGGGGCTTATGCGATCATTGCCTATCATCAAAAGCAATATGACGTCGTCATCTTTTGTTTGGCCGTAATCGGTGCCTTGTTTGCATTTCTTGGGTTTAATCACAAGCCGGCCAAAATTTTCATGGGAGACATGGGTTCTCTTGCGTTAGGCGGTGCGTTGGCGGCAGTTTCAATCATGGTTCATCATGAGATGCTGTTGCTTTTAATCGGCATTATTTTTGTTTGCGAGACATTGAGCGTTATTTTACAGGTTGCTTCATTCAAATTAACCGGCAAACGAATTTTCAAGATGAGTCCGATTCACCATCATTTTGAATTGTGCGGTTGGAGCGAATGGCGCGTCGATTTGACTTTTTGGGCTGTCGGTCTCGTAGCGGCCGTGATCGGCGTGCTGACAACAATTTGAATTTTATAGGAGTCATTTAAAATGAAAGATATAAAAGATTATCAAGGTAAGAACGTTTTGGTCGTTGGTTTGGGAAAAAGCGGAATCAATGCAGCTTATTTGTTGAAAAGACTTGGCGCAAACGTTACGATCAACGATAAGAAAAAGCTTGAAAACGAAGATCAGCTTGCAGCTTTTTCAAAAAGAAACATTAAGTGCGTTACGGGTTCTCATCCCCTCGAGCTTTTGGACGATACCGATTTGATCGTTAAAAATCCAGGGATTCCGTACGAAAATGAGCTGATTTCTGCTGCGGTCGAAAGAAACGTTCCGATTATAACGGAACCGGAACTTGCGTACCGAATTACCGAATCGCAGCTTATCGGAGTTACCGGAACAAACGGAAAGACGACAACAACAACGATGATTGCGCTCATGCTCAATCAAAATCGTGAAGAGGGCAAAGCTTACACGTGCGGCAACATCGGCATTTCTGCTGCCAAGGTTGCGCAAGAAGTCGGAGAAAAAGACGTAATGGTGACCGAACTGTCCAGTTTTCAGCTGATGGGCATTGAAAAGCTCAGACCTCATATTGCAGTTTTGACCAATATTTATGAAGCGCATACCGACTATCACGGATCGAGAGAAAATTATGTCAAAGCCAAGATGAGAATCGTGAAGAATCAAAAAGAAGACGATTACTTTGTCGTCAACTGGGATTCTGAAGAATGGCGCAATCTTTCCAAGTTGACAAAGGCCAAAATCGTTCCGTTTTCACGTCAAGACATGACTGAAGAAGGGGCATACGTCAAAAACGGAGTGATTTTCTTCAGAGGAGAAGAGATCATGCATGTTGATGAAATCAAGGTTCCCGGTTCACACAACGTTGAGAATGCTTTGGCAGCAATTTCCGTTGCCAAGATTGAAGGCCAAAGCAACGAGAATATTGCCGAAGTTTTAAGAACGTTTTCCGGTGTTCGTCACAGAACACAGTACGTGACGACCTTTAACGGGCGCAAATTTTATAATGACTCCAAAGCAACGAATATGGAAGCAACTGAAAAGGCCTTGTCAGGTTTTGAAAATCCGGTCGTTTTGTTATGCGGGGGATTGGATCGAGGCTTTACTTTCGAGCGACTCGTTCCGTATCTTAAAAAGCACGTCAAGGCAATGGTCGTCTTCGGACAGACGGCCGACTTATTGGAGGAAGCAGGCAAACTTGCCGGCATTGGTCGGATCAAGCATGCAAAAGATTCCTCAGCCGCCGTTTCAGCTGCTTATGAGATGAGTTCTGAAGGAGATATCGTCTTGCTTTCTCCTGCCTGCGCAAGCTGGGATCAGTGGCCGACGTTTGAAGCGCGCGGGGATGCATATATTGAAGAAGTCGAAAAATTGACACGGGAGGAAAAATGATGCGTTTGTTAGTTTCTGGCGGCGGGACGGGTGGACATATCTATCCTGCACTGGCATTGATTGAAGATTTGAAGGAAAAAGATCCGACAGCTGAAATTTTGTATGTCGGAACGAGCAGGGGACTTGAATCAAGAATCGTTCCTGATGCCGGAATTGATTTTAAAACAATTGAAATTCAAGGATTTAAGCGTTCGCTTTCTTTGAAGAATCTCAAAACGATTTATCTTTTTTTAAAGAGCGTTCATGATTCAAAGAAAATCATTAAGACCTTCAAACCGGATGTTGTTGTCGGAACGGGTGGCTATGTTTGCGGTTCAGTTCTTTATGCGGCTGCCAGGATGAAAATTCCGACGGTGATTCATGAGCAAAACAGCATCGCAGGCGTTACGAACAAATTTCTGGGACACTTTGTCGATAAGATCTGCATTTGCTTTGATCATGCAAAAGATGATTTTCCGGAAAAGGAAAAAATTGTCTTTACGGGAAATCCTCGAGCACAACAAGTTGTCAAAATCAAAAAGTCGGATCGATTAAAAGAGTTCGGTCTTGATCCTTCTAAAAGGACTGTCTTGATTTTTGGAGGTTCACGCGGAGCAAGAAGAATCAACGAGAGTGCGCTCGAAGCAATCAAATATTTTAAAGGACAGCCATGGCAGGTTCTTTTTGTCACCGGGCGCGTTCATTATGACAAGATTATGGCAAGCCCATCGGCAAAAGATTTGCCGCAAAATGTTGCAATCGTACCTTATGTTAACGACATGCCGTCGATTTTGCCTGAAATTTCACTGATTGTCGGGCGGGCAGGTGCAACGAGTCTGGCTGAAATCACCGCACTCGGGATTCCGTCAATCCTGATTCCGAGTCCTTACGTTACGCACGATCACCAGACTTATAACGCGATGAGTCTGGTTGAAAAGAAAGCGGCTTTGATGATCAAGGAAGCAGAACTTGATGGCCAAAAGCTGTTTGATGCCGTTTCTGAGCTTGAAAATGATGCAGAATTATCAGAAAAGATGGCGTCAAATGCAAAAGCTGCCGGCGTTCCCGATGCTGCTGATCGATTGCTCAGCGTATTGGAATCTCTTGTGAGATAATAACGATTAGGGAGGAGCAAAATTGTTTAAAAAAGAAAATAACAAGAGCTCCTCGTCGAAGTTTAAAAAATGGAGGAAGCTGCAAGAGAAACGTCGACTTGAGCATGAAAAAGCTCAGCACGCCGGACGATATCATCCGGATCCTGGCTTGAAGATGACGAACTCTATTCAAAAAAGGCGTTTATTTCGAAAAACGATTCCGCTGCTGACGATTTTTGGATTGACTGCGCTTATTTCGCTTTATTCGATTATGCCGATCAGCCGCTTAGCGTCATTAGACGTTTCTGGCGGCGACAAGCAAACGAAAATCGCCGTCATCAAGGCAAGCGGACTTAACTACTATGAATCGCTTTTTTCGATATGGCCCGATAAGTCAAAAATTGAAAAACGAATTTCGGATAAAGTCGGAAACGTCAAATCGGTCAAACTCAGCATCCGTCGATTCAATCACGTAAATTTAGCAATCACGGAATATCGAACCATCGGATACGTGGAAAGAGACAACTTGTACTATAAGCTTTCGAGCTCCGGCATGACTGTCAATTACGGCGTTGAAGATTTTGACGGCAGCTACCCTGTATTTTACGGCTTTAACAACAATCGCAGGTTGCTAAAGGACATGGCTCTTCAAGTTGACAGCGTCGACAGGAAAGTCCGCGGGTGCATCTCTGAAATTCACTTTGAGCCATCCAAGGTTGATCCGGAAAGGGTTCACGTTTATATGAATGACGGAAATGAAGTCATTGCGCAAATTTCGACATTTTCCAGGAAAATAAACTATTATCCTCAGTATACTGCCAAAATGAAATTTAAAGGAATCATTGATTTAGAAGTCGGAGCTTACGCATATCCTAAAAATTAGAGAAAAAAATTGAAGTTTAATTTAAAAAAAGTTGATAATTGTATTGACAAACAAGAAATACTTGATTTTTTGTGGTAAAATTATACCATATGGTTGGATTTGTATATTTAAAATGTTAAAAAATTATTAAAGGGAGGCAAATCGATGGATAATTCTGGTACTTATGTCGGTTTAGACATCGGCACAACATCAATCAAAGTGGTGATTGCCGAGTATGCGAAAAACCAGATGAACATCATCGGTTATGGCAATACCCGCTCTGCAGGGTTGAATCGTGGGGTAGTCGTCGATATTGATCAGGTGGTCCAGGCAATCAAAGAAGCAGTTGGCCAGGCCAAAGAGAAAGCATCGCACCCGATATCAGAGGTAAGCGTAGGCGTGCCTGCGAATCTCTTGTCGATTGAACGCTGCAAGGGGATGATTGCTGTTGGAAAAGATGATGGCAATTCAAAAGAAATCAGCGATAAAGACGTCAGGAGAGTAACCGAGGCAGCGTTAGTCCAAAATCTGCCTCCTGAACGCGACGTGATTGATATCGTTCCTGATGAGTTCGTCGTCGACGGTTTTGACGGAATCAAGGATCCGCGCGGAATGGTTGGCGTCAGAATGGAAATGCAAGGGGTCATGTATACTGGTCCGAAGACGATTTTGCATAATATTAAGAAGTGCGTCGAAAGGGCAAACCTCAAAGTTCGTGATTTGGTCGTTGCGCCGCTTGCATTGGCGACCGTTGCTTTGACTGATGGGGAACAAGATTTCGGAGCAATTTTGATTGATCTTGGCGGCGGTCAGACGACTGCCGCAGTCGTTCATGATCATAAACTGAAGTACACTTACGTCGATCAGGAAGGCGGAGATTTCGTTACGCGAGACATTTCGATCGTTTTGAATACTTCAATTGAAAATGCAGAGGTTTTGAAACGCAATTATGGTTATGCGACGACTTCAATGGCATCTTCAGATGACGTCTTCCCGGTAACCGTCGTTGGACAACAGGAACCTCAAATGATTAATGGAATGCAGCTTGCCGAAATTATTGAAGCTCGCATGCGGCAAATTTTTGAAAAGCTCAAAAACGATTTGGAAGGGATCAAAGCTTTTCAGCTTCCAGGCGGTGTCGTGATTACCGGGGGGTTGGCTGCATTACCGGGAATCAAAGAATTAGCAGAGGAAATTTTAGGCGTGCACGTTTCGATTTATGTTCCGCAAGAAATGAATTTGCGGATACCGTCATTTTCTCAGGTAATCGGAATCGTCGATTATATTACCCATGAAAGTGAAATTGAACGAATCGTTCGTCATACTCTTGATGATCAGGATGAATTCTTAGTTTCAGAATCTGAAGAACATGAGGACTACGACAACGAATATCATGAAAAAGAGACAAACGGATACGACGAAGAATATTTAGAAGAACAGGATTCGAATCAAGACAAAAGCTCATTTGCCTCTAAGATAGCTGGATTTTTTAAGAGCTTCTTTGATTAACGATGATTGAATGACGGAGGATTTTATTATGGACTATTCAATGGATGATACGGAAACATTAAACAGTGCAACTATCAAAGTAATCGGCGTTGGCGGTGCCGGCGGAAACGCCGTCAATCGAATGATTGAAGATGACGTTAAGGGCGTCGAATTCATCGTGGCCAATACTGACGTTCAGGCACTCAAAAGCTCACGTGCCGAAACGAAGATTCAGCTCGGACCAAAATTGACGCGAGGACTCGGTGCAGGCTCAAATCCCGACACGGGCAATAAGGCCGCTCAAGAAAGCGAAGAAGCTATTTCTGAAGCGCTTGAAGGTGCAGACATGGTCTTTGTTACGGCCGGCATGGGCGGCGGGACTGGTACCGGTGCTGCTCCGATCGTGGCTAAAATGGCCAAGGATCAGGGAGCATTGACGGTCGGAGTTGTTACGCGTCCGTTTACGTTTGAAGGACCTAAGCGTGCTCGTTTTGCCGCTGAAGGTCTTGCACAGCTCAAAGATCAAGTGGATACGCTGGTTGTCATTGCCAACAATCGCTTGCTTGAAATTGTTGATAAAAAGACTCCTCTTCTGGAAGCATTCAAAGAAGCGGATAATGTTTTGCGTCAAGGCGTGCAAGGCATCTCTGATTTGATTACTTCGCCAGGAATCGTCAACCTTGATTTTGCGGACGTCAAAACCGTTATGCAAAATCAAGGATCGGCTTTGATGGGAATCGGGACCGCAACTGGTGAAAATGCAGCAGCTGAAGCTACGAAGCAGGCAATTTCTTCACCGTTGCTTGAGGTTTCGATTGACGGTGCCGAAAACGTTTTGCTCAATATTACGGGTGGACTCAACTTATCGCTTGTTGCAACGGAAGAAGCTTCGAATATCGTTTCTCAAGCAGCAACAAAAGATGTCAACATCATCTTTGGAACGTCAATCAACCCTGATCTTGAAGATGAGGTAATCGTGACTGTCGTTGCAACCGGAATCGATAAAAAGGAAAAGCAGGGAAAGAAAAACGGCATTCGTCAGGCAGCTCCTTCTGACGTTAATCAGGCCAAAAAATCTGATCCTTTGAGGGATTGGGACATTACGCGCGAAATTAACGGGGTATCAAAGTCTCCGGTTCGCGGAAACGAATTTGAAAATGTTGAGAAAAAAGAGTTCAACGTTTTTGGTTCAAACTCTGACTTTAGCGACGGAGATGATGATCTCAGCGTGCCGCCATTTTTGAATCACAGAAATAATCAATAAAGCTGATTTCAGTCAAAAAATGATCAAAGGAGGGATTCCTATGAAAATAAGCGAATTTTTCAGATCGGACGAATATGATGAGGACGAAACCGATTATGATGAAGAAGATTATCGCACGGCACAAGCTGAAACCCAGGGCAACGGTTCCAAAGTCATGGAATTGGTCAACAAGAATCACGAAAAAAAGATCATGCTTTTTGAGCCTCGTATTTTCTCAGATGTGAAGGCAATTGCACAAAGATTGTTGGACGGACAGGCTGCGGTCGTTAATTTTCAAAGAATCGATGACGGGCAAGCCCATCGCGTGGTTGATTTCTTATCTGGGGTAACTTTTGCAATTGACGGAAAAATCCAACGAGTCGGTGAAAAGATTTTCCTTTGTACGCCTGATGATTTTATCGTTGAAGGCAATTTGACTGATACGAGACAAGATGATGAATTTAAAATGCGAGGTATTTAATTGCTTACACTATTAGTAGTTGATATTTTTAGAGTTTACGAGTTTTTGATTGTTGCATATTGCCTTCTTTCATGGTTTCCTGGGGCATATGAGAGCAAGATCGGTCAGCTTTTGATAAAGTTGTGTCAGCCGTATCTTGATCTCTTTGACTTTATTCCTCCGATTGCCGGAATCAGTTTTTCTCCGATTGTCGCTTTGATTGTTTTGGAGTTTGCCGAAAAAGGCGCGTTGTTCTTGATGGGAATCTTTGGAATATATTGATCGGAGCAGCAAATGGATGGAATATATCAGCATTTCAGACCGGAAGAAGCATCGGTCATCGATAGCCTGAATGAAGTGATCGTACGTGCAAAAGATGAATACCGCCCGATTTTGACTCATTTTTTGAATCCGCGGCAGCATTTTATCGCAGACGTGCTTATCGGACGTTTCGATGACGTTAAGCTGAAAACGTTTGGCGGCTTTTCAGGAAGCGAAAGAAAAAGAATTTTGTTTTATCCGGAATATTACGAACCTCAAGACAATGATTTTTCAATGTCGCTTCTTGAAATCAACTATCCCGTCAAGTTCGCCAAACTGGAGCATCGGACGATTTTGGGCACGCTTGCAAACTGTGGCCTTGAACGCGATGTCATAGGCGACATCATTACGGACGGCATTAAGTGGCAGTTTTTTTGCGAAAAGGAAATTGAGCCGTATCTGCTTGAAAATATCGACAGAGTCGGCAAGGTCAAGGTAAAGCTTGGGGAAATTCCACTGCAAAATGCAGTGTCTCCAATTGAAGAGTGGGAGCATGCAACGGTTGTCTTGAGTTCGCTCAGATGCGACGTGCTGATTTCTTCGGTGTACAATCTTTCAAGGAAACATGTAAAAGATCTTTTGCAGACCAATAAAGTGTCGTTAAATTGGATGATTCTTTCAAAAGCTGATTTTGAGATCAGAGTCCATGATGTTTTATCCGTGAGAGGATATGGGCGAGTAAGGATGGACGAACTCACCGGTGTTTCTAAAAAAGGCAAATTTATAGCAAAAGTTTCTGTTTTGAAAAAATTACGATAATTTTGGAGGTGAAGGGGAATGGCATTAACCCCATTGGATATTCACAATAAAGAATTTGACGTAAAGCTTCGCGGCTATGACAAAGATGAAGTCAATGACTTTTTGGATCAAGTCATCAAAGACTACGAAGCTGTGCTTAAAGAAAACGATCATTTGACTGAAAGCTTGAAGCAGAGTCAAGAAAAGCTCAAGTATTTCAATGATTTAAAAGACTCATTGAATCAGTCGATTATCGTTGCGCAAGAAGCGGCTGATAAGGTTAAAGCTAATTCCCAACGAGAAGCCGAAATTATCAATCGTGAAGCACAAAAGCAAGGCCAAGACATTATTGACCAAGCAAACGATAAAGCACGCCACATCATCGAAGAGGCCTCAAAAAAGGCCAAGAAGCTGGCACTTGAAACCGACGATTTGCGCAAGCAGGCAAGAATTTTCAGACAAAAGCTCCAAGTCATGATGGAATCTCAGCTTGAAGTAGTCAAGGGAAGCGAATGGGATGAAATTTTGCAACAAGGCGAAACAACGAGCTACGAAGCAATTCAGGAAGCAATTCGTCGCGATGAAACTCTTGACAAAGAGGCCGCTAAAGAAGTAAAATCATTCTCAAACGACAGTGAAGATGATGTTTATTATCAAAACGCCGTTGAAGACGGCGAAGTTGACGATAGCGAAGAAGCTGATGCTGTCGTCGTTTTCCCAGAATCAGACGTTGATGCTGGCGGTCAGCATTTTGCTGATGAAGCAGAAGAAAATATGTAAAATTTTATGAGAACACGAGCGTTGCGTGAGATGCAGAAGCGAGTCGACGAAATGGTGAAAGGTCGATTGTTTTGATGCAATGCTTATCATCTCGGTTTTGCTCGGCTGAATCAAAGTAAGCTGAGTCGGGTGGTGCCGTTATTGACCAAAAGGGAGTCATTGATTTGATTCTGAATTTGGGTGGTACCACGAAAACTCGTCCCTGTTGGGGCGGGTTTTTATTTTTTGATGAAACAAGCATCAAAATCTGTTTTGGAAAAGAAGATTAAGAAAGGATGGCTGTTTATACAGCGGGTGTAACATGAGAGTTAAAGATACATTGAACTTAGGCAAGACCAAATTCCCAATGCGCGGTAATTTGCCTGTTCGTGAAGCAGAACGCCAAAAAGCTTGGGAAGAAAACAAGGTTTACGAACGTCGTCAAAAATTAAATGAAGGCAAGCCTTCATTCGTATTACATGACGGACCTCCATATGCAAACGGCAATATTCATATGGGACATGCAATGAACAAAATTTCAAAGGATATCATCGTTCGTTCCAAGTCGATGATGGGCTTTAGAGCTCCTTACGTTCCCGGCTGGGATACTCACGGCCTTCCGATCGAACAACAATTGAAAAAAGCAGGCGTTGATCGCAAGACGCTTACAGTCGCCGATTTTCGCGAAAAATGTCGCGAATATGCTTTGAAACAAGTTGAAGGTCAAAAGAAAGATTTCAAGCGACTTGGAATTGCGGGAGAATGGGATAACCCATATTTGACGCTGCATCCTGAATTTGAAGCTGCACAAATTCGCGTTTTTGGCAAAATGGCAGAAAAGGGTCTGATTTACAAAGGCTTGCGTCCCGTATACTGGTCATGGTCATCTGAATCTGCGTTAGCAGAAGCAGAAGTCGAATATCACGACGTCGTGTCACCATCTGCATTTTACGGCGTACAGGTCAAAGATGGCAAGGGAGTTCTTGATACGAACACGTACCTTGTTGTATGGACGACTACTCCTTGGACTATTCCGGCTTCTGAAGGCGTAACGGTTGATGCCAAATTCGACTATGCGGTTGTTAAACCGGAGGGCGATGATCGCAAATTTGTTTTGGCTGCAGAACTTGTCAAAGAAAATGCCGAGCGATTTGGCTGGAAAAACTATGAAGTTCTTGAAACGTTGAAGGGTGCTGACCTTGAGTATGTCACGGCACGTCATCCTTTCTATGACGACAAGGAACTTTTGACGATGATCGGTGATTTCGTAACGCTTGATGCAGGTACCGGTTTGGTTCACACGGCTCCCGGCTATGGCGACGATGATTACAAGGTCGGAATGAAGTACGGCTTGCCGATTTATGCACCTGTCAACGATCAAGGATATTTGACGGATGACTGCGGTCCTGATTTTGCCGGCGTTTTCTATGATGATGCAAATGAAGTATCTTTGAAGAAACTTGAAGAAGCAAACGTTTTGCTTAAGCAAATGGATTACGAGCACAGCTATCCGTTCGATTGGAGAACGAAGAAACCGATTATTTTCCGTGCAACTCCTCAATGGTTTGCATCTGTCGACAAGATTCGTTCAGAAATTCTTGATGCGGTTGATGAAGTCAAATTCTTGCCTGATTGGGGCAAAGTTCGCTTGCACAACATGATTCGCGATCGCGGCGATTGGGTAATTTCGCGTCAACGCGTTTGGGGCGTTCCGCTGCCGATTTTTTATGCGGAAGACGGAACGGCAATCATGGACAAAGAAACAATTGAGCATGTTGCAAAATTGATTGAAAAATACGGTTCGAATATTTGGTTCCAACGTGAGGCAAAGGATCTTCTTCCGGAAGGATATACGAATGAGCATTCTCCAAACGGCGAATTCACAAAAGAAATGGATATTATGGACGTTTGGTTTGATTCCGGTTCTTCTCATCAGGGTGTTTGCGCACAGCGTGACTATTTGACCTATCCGGCAGACATGTATCTTGAAGGGTCCGACCAATATCGCGGCTGGTTCAATTCAAGTTTGATTACAAGCGTTGCCGTTTCCGGTCATGCTCCATACAAGCAGATTATTTCTCAAGGCTTCACGCTTGACGGAAAAGGACGCAAGATGAGCAAGTCACTTGGCAACACGATCGTTCCGAGCGAAGTCGTTGACAAGATGGGAGCTGAAATCATTCGCTTATGGGTTCTCAGCGTTGATACTTCGGCTGACGTTCGTGTTTCGATGGACAGTTTCTCGCAAATTTCTGAAAGCTACCGCAAGTTCAGAAATACGATGCGTTTCATGCTGGCCAACACGACGGATTTTGATCCTGCTGAAAATACCGTTGCATATGATGATCTTGAAGCATGCGACAAATATATGGAAGTCTTGGCCAATAAGTTCACGAAAGAAATTCTTGATGACTATGCAAACTATAATTTTATGGACATCTATAAGAAATTGATCAATTTCTTGACAACTGAGCTTTCAGCATTTTACCTTGACGTTGCAAAGGATGTCGTTTACGTTGAAGCTGAAGATTCGCACAAGCGTCGTTCGATGCAGACGGTACTTTATGACGTCTTGGTTCGTCTGACGAAACTCATGACACCTGTTTTGCCGCATACGACTGAAGAAATTTGGGAATACCTGAAAGAACCTGAAGACTACGCTCAACTTGCAGAAATGCCGGAAGTTGCACACTATGACGGTGAAGTTGAACTTTTGGAAAATTGGAAACGATTCATGAAAGTTCGTTCTGACGTCTTCAAGTCATTGGAAAACGCACGCAATGAAAAGCTGATCGGCAAGTCATTTGAAGCTCATGTTGAACTTTATGTTTCGGATGGCGTCAAAGCCGAACTTGAAAAGCTTAATGCAAACGTTCGTCAGTTACTGATTGTTTCCGCTTTGGACGTTTTGCCAAAGGATCAAGCTCCAGAGGATGCTGATGATTACGATGAAATCAAGGTAGTAGTCAAGCATGCCGATGGCGAAGTCTGCCCGCGCTGCCGTCGCACGACGACAACCGTCGGAAGCGATGCACGTTTGCCGCAATTGTGTGATGAATGTGCCAAAGTTGTTTCCAAAAATTACCCTGAAGCTTTGACTGAAGGATTGGAATAATTCGCTTTTCGGTTAATGTCGGAAAATCGACGAAATCAGACAAGTATTTTTTCAAAATCTAAAAATTAAAACAAAGCAGCTGAGAATCAGAAATTTGTTCTCAGCTGTTTTTTTACGCTGACGAGGCGATTGCCGCTGAATTTTGCAAAAACATGAAAATATGTGCGACAACTTTGCCGAAAAGCCACATAGATGATAAGATATATTCAGAAGAATTTTCGTAAAAGAGGTAAGCCCATGGAATTAATCAAAGTTCATGGTTCAGGAAATGATTTTTTCATTTTGGATCAAGAAAAACTTGGAAGAAAAATATCTGAAACGGAGCTGAAACAGCTGGCAATCAAAGTCTGTGATCGCAAACACGGTTTTCACGGCGGAGCGGACGGAATCTTATGCGTCTTGCCCGAAACACGTGACGATGTTTTGGGGAGAATGCGCGTCATCAATGCAGACGGAAGCGAAGCAAGCATGTGCGGCAACGGTCTCAGAACGGTTGCGCGCTATCTAAGCGAAAAAAACGGCAAGAAATCTTTTAAAGTCGCAACGATGTATGCCGACCTTGAAGTCGAGCAGGCAAATGAACTCGCACCGGGAGTAAAGACTTTTGCGGTTGAGATTTCACCGGTCAGTTTTTCGGCTGATGATTTGAAGATGCACGTCGGTAAAGAAGAATTGCATGAAGATAAATTGGAAATGCTGTCTGATGAATTGAAATTCAGTGCAGTTGCCGTGCCCAACCCGCACCTGATTTCATTTGTTGATCATGAAACTCTTGTTTCAGAAGATCTCGGAAGAATTGCTTCTTATCTGAATGACGGAAAAAATGCTTTGTTTCCAGACGGAGTAAACGTCAGTTTTGTTGAAATTCTTTCGGAAGACGAAATTTTCGTTAGAACGTATGAAAGAGGAGTCGGATATACGAATGCGTGCGGAACGGCAATGTCTGCTTCCAGTCTGATGTATGTACTCGAAAAAACTGACGGAAAGGGATTTGAAAAAACTTTGTCGGTAAAAAATCCTGGCGGCATGGTCAAAACGATCGTTCATCGAAAAGAAGACGGGAACTACTTCATGTCTTTGATCGGGAACGGGACTTTTGTCGCAAAATGCACGGTTTCATTGGATGAAGCGCTTCTTGGCGATTTTTCGGCCGCAACTTGGGAAGAAACAGGCGAGCAGGCAAGCTATGAGAAATTTGTCAAGAAAATTTGCGAATAGTTTTTGGAGGAATCAGAATGAATTTTGAAGAAAAAGTATTATCAACTGAAAATATTTTTGATGGCAAGATTATCAAGGTCGATAAAGAAACAGTTGAACTTCCGAACGGGAAAAAAGCTTTTCGCGAAATCGTGAGACATCATGGCGCGGTTGCGCTGATTCCGATTACTGACGACGACAAAATCGTAATGATCAAACAATGGCGTGAGCCGATGCGAAAAGTCACGCTTGAAATACCTGCCGGAAAAATTGAACCCGGAGAAGAAAGCGATCCCCTTCAAACGGCAATTCGCGAGTTGAACGAAGAAGCTCGGTATGAGGCAGAAAACATCGAGCTGGTCACTCCTTTTTATACTACCCCGGGATTCAGCGATGAAGAAATCTATCTGTATCACGCTTCAGGATTAAAGCCGGTTTCAACTGAGCTTCCGCAAGATGATGATGAATTTCTTGAACTTGTTGAGCTGACTTTGCCGGAAGCAATGTCTGCGATGAAAGAAGGGCTCGTTTGCGACAGCAAGACGATCATGGGTCTTTTGTTTTGGCAATTGATGCAATAATTGAGGAATAAGATGAGCGATAAAGACAACGAAAGAGAATTTTTTGATCAGGACAGGGTCGAACCTTTGAGACGATCGGACAGAAGGCATCGGCAAAAGTTCGCAAATCCTTTCCGGAATGTACGGAAAAAAGATAATTTTCAAAACGAGTCGCAGCATTTTGATGAGCAGAAAGATTCATTGAGCAGAAGTTGGGTGCTGGCGGAAAATCATGAAAACATGGTTGAGGAAAAGACGAAAAGTTTGAAGAAAAAACTTGATATTGCCATTGTTTTCTTAATTGCGGCAATTATTTTGGCCTTTTTATTCATGCGATTCGTTAATTTTTAATGCTTAAAGCGATGAAGGGAAATGATAATATGCGTTACGGAATCATCTGCGCAATGGATGAAGAGTTGAAAGACCTGCTTGAAAATTTGGAAGATCGAACTGATAAAGAGGTCGGCGGCACTGAATTTTATACGGGAAAAATCAAAGGAAAAGAAGTTGTTTTGGTACGTTGCGGAATCGGCAAGGTTCAATCAGGCATTACGACGGCGTTGATGATTGTCGAATTTAATGTCGATTGCGTCATCAACTCCGGCTCAGCCGGCGGAATCGGGAACGGGCTGCATGTTGGCGACGTTGTTTTGTCAACCGGTGCTGCGTACCATGACGCTGATGCGACTGCGTTCGGATATAAAAAGGGACAGCTTCCGGGCCAGCCGCAAATTTTTGAAGCCGATAAGAAACTTGTTTCAAGACTTGAGAAAGCAGCCCAAAAAACAAATCTGAACGTCAAAACAGGTTTAATCGTCACCGGTGACCAATTTGTCAGTTCCGATGAAGCAATTGCTCAAATCAAGGCAATTTATCCTGACGCGCTTTGCTGCGAAATGGAAGGAGCTGCCATTGCGCAAGCGGCATATCAGCTTAGGACACCGTTCGTCGTCGTCAGGGCAATGTCTGATAACGGCAATGGCGACGCGGCGCAATCATTTGACGAGTTCATTATTGATGCAGGCAAGCGTTCGGCCAAGATGATCATGGCTTTGCTTGCGGATTAGGGGGCGTTTTTCGTGGAGAGAATTTATGCAGATAATGCCGGGACGACTCCAATGGCTGCTGAGGTAATCGAAACCATGACGGAGATGATGAAAAACGTCTTCGGCAACGCTTCTGCAGTCAGCAGCTTCGGTCGTGAAGCGCGGCGCGTGCTTGATGAAAGCAGACATGTGATTGCCGAATCGATCAACGCAAAAAGCGATAACGAAATCGTTTTTACGAGCGGCGGAACCGAAAGCGACAATACTGCCATCATGCAGACTGCTTTTCTTCGGAGAAATGAAGGTCGACACATTATTACGACTGCAATCGAGCACGAGGCGGTTTTAAAACCGATGGCTTTTTTGGAAAGCCAGGGATACGAAGTAACGTATCTTTCGGTTGATGAAAACGGGATCATTGATTTGAATGAATTGAAAGATGCATTACGTGACGACACGATTCTTGTGTCCGTCATGATGGGCAATAACGAAGTCGGAAGCAGGCAGCCCATTCATGAAATCGGCGAAATCGTTTCGGAGTCGAATGCATGGTTTCATACAGATTGCGTGCAAGCCTACGGAATTTTGGATGTGGACGTTCAAAAAGACAAGATAGATCTGTTGTCGACGTCTGCACACAAGTTGAACGGTCCGAAGTTTTTGGGATTTTTATACGAACGAGAAGGATTAAATCTTAAAGCGTATTTGCGCGGCGGCGATCAAGAACTGAAGCGTCGTGCCGGAACGGAAAATGTTCCGGCCATTGCCGGTTTTGCCAAAGCGGTTGAATTGGCGAGTGCCGATAAAAAAGAACTGCGAGAAAAATTTCAGAATTTGAAGAAAAAACTGGTGGAAGGCTTGGAGCATCAAGAAATCGATTTTGAAATAAACGGGTTGCATGATGGAAGCGAGCTTCCTCAAATCGTCAGTCTTTGGTTCAAAGGGTGTCAAAGCGATGCCTTGCTGACCAATCTTGATTTAAATGGAATCGCTGCTTCTGCCGGGTCTGCATGCACGGCAGGTTCGCTTGAGCCGTCCCACGTGCTGACTGCGATGTACGGAAAAGACAGTCCAAAAGTTTCTGAATCATTGCGTTTCAGTTTTGGAAGATACAATACTGAAGAAGAAGTTGAACGCATTATCGAGGTATTGTCAAAAACGATTAAGAGAATGAAAAAAGGCAGGTAATAAACATGGCATACGGACAAAAAGCAAAGTTGCAAGGCGATACGAGAACTTTTGAATTATCGCCTGAAATCAAACGTTATTCGTTGCGAGACGTTGGTTTTGTCGAATCAAAGGGCGGAAAATTCACATTGGAGCGTTCGCTTGATCCAAATTCTCCTTATAATCAAGGTTTCAAGTTCAAGATGACTGTAACGTCTGCGTTGGACGGATTTAAAATGGTGACGACGACCGCAAACGGAATCAAGGAAGTCAACGTTTTTAAAGGCAATGATGCTGAAACTCACATTGAGCAGTTAAATTACATTTTGAAAGACTTGATGGATCACAACATCATCGTGGAAGAATAAACGATAATGATGAAATATTGATAAATTTTCTGGAAATTGCAGTTGTACCTTTTGGGTGACTGCTTTTCTTTTTTGCACAGCTTGTGTTTTCCAAAATTCTTTGCTATCATAGGAAACACTGAAGAAAACAACCTTCAATTGTTAATTCAGAATTTAATAAAGCGATGGTGAGTTTTTATTATGACAGATAACAGCAGGATTCGGGTCGTTGTCGGAATGAGCGGCGGCGTAGACTCGTCTGTTTGTGCATATTTGCTCAAACGGCAAGGCTATGACGTTGTCGGCGTCTTTATGAAAAATTGGGACGAAAAAAAAGACAGCGGCGTTTGTACGGTGACGGAAGATTACCAAGATGTTGCCAAGGTTGCTAACGAAATCGGCATCCCGTATTATTCAGTCAACTTTGAAAAAGAGTACTGGGATGGTGTCTTCACGTATTTCTTGGATGAATATCGTCACGGCAGAACGCCAAATCCGGACGTCATGTGCAATAAAGAAGTCAAATTCAAAGCCTTTTTGGACTATGCGATGGAACTGGATGCTGACTATATTGCGATGGGACATTACGCTCAAATCAAGCGTGATGATGACGGAACCGTGCATTTAATGAGAGGTGCTGATCAAAATAAGGATCAGACGTATTTTTTGAGCCAACTGTCAGGCAAACAGCTTGAAAAAGCAATGTTTCCGATTGGAGGCATGCAAAAATCGGAAGTGCGCGAAATTGCCAAAAAGGCAGGCTTGGCAACGGCTGACAAAAAAGATTCAACGGGTGTTTGTTTTATTGGCGAAAGAAACTTCAGCAAATTTCTGAGTGAATTTTTGCCTGCAAAACCAGGCAAAATGATGACCTTTGAAGGCGAATATAAAGGTGAACATTTCGGTTTGATGAATTATACGATTGGTCAGCGTCGCGGACTTGGAATCGGTGGTGACGGCAAGTCAAACGAGCCGTGGTTCGTCGTCGGAAAAGATTTGAAAACTAATACTCTGTACGTTGGCCAGGGATATCATAATGAACATCTTTATGCAACGAGCCTTGATGCGACGAAACTGAGCTTTGTGGCACCGATTGAAGACCGCGGACAAAGTTTTCACTGCACCGCAAAATTCAGATATCGCCAAAAAGATTCCGGCGTTACAGTGAATTTCAACGATGAAAGAAACAAGGTCGAAGTAGTCTTTGACAATCCGGTCAGAGCAATAACTCCCGGACAGGAAATCGTTTTTTATGACGGTGAAGAATGCCTTGGAAGCGGAACGATTGATCACGCTTATCAAAATGGGCGGCTTTTGCAATACGTGTAGTCAAGGAATGATGACTAAGCCGGGGATTTCCCGGCTTTTTTGCTTGCAAATCAAAAACACCGTTGTTCATTAATGGCGTAAAATGTGAGATAATAACTGTATAGCATACTATAATTGGAAAAGGGTGTCGGTTGATGACCAGATTATATTTTGTTCGCCACGGTAAAACTGAGTGGAATCTTGAAGGAAGATATCAAGGAGCACACGGTGATTCGCCATTGCTTGCGCAAAGCTATCTTGAAATCGGATTGTTGGCTGAATATTTGAATAACGTCAGGTTTGCCAAGGCTTATTGCAGTCCGATCAAGCGGGCGCGGGTCACGGCACAAAAGCTTGTCTCTTTGTTGGAGCATCCCGTTAAGCTTGAATCTGATCGTGCATTTCAGGAATTTGATTTAGGCAAAATGGAGGGAATGAAATTCACTGAGGTTGCTAAGCAGTTCCCGGAAGAGCTTGATGCATTCAAACATCATCCCGATCGATACGACGGTGCTAAAATCAACGGTGAATGCTATCAAGACGTGATTGAACGAATGACTCCCAAAATAAGGGCAATCTGTGAGAGATATCCAAAGGAAAATATTCTGATCGTAAGTCACGGGGCGGCTTTATGTGCTGAAATAAGACATTTGATGGGAATTCCGCTTTCAAAAATCAGAGATAAGGGCGGTCTTGCGAATACAAGTACTTCAATTCTTGAAACGACCGATAATGGTCAGACATTCAAATGCATCGAATGGAATAAGAATGATTATTTGAAACGCGATATTGATCCAACGGATGTTGTCTAAGGCGGTGATTTTTTGGACAAGGAAAAAAATAAGCGAGATCGATTGGAAGAAGAGACCAAAGGAAAGATTGAGAAATTAATCGAAAAGGTTGATGAAAATCCATATGATCCACAAAGATATTATGCTTTGGGATGCTGTCTGACCGAACTGCAAAGTTTTGAACAGGCGGAAGAATTGTTTAAAAGGGCGCTGAACGTCTTTGAAGGGCAGGAAGACAAGCAGGCACTGCTTCATTATGGATTGGGCAACGTTTTTTATGCGACGGGATTATTTAAAGAAGCATCGGTTGAGTTTAAAATGCTTAACGGATCGAAATATGAGTCTGATGCAATGCTGATGATGGCACAGACTGAGCTTTCAAACGGAAACTATCAAAGGGCATTGGCATATGCCTTGACCGCATTTGAAAAAGGAAATAATCAGACGAGGCTGGATTCCTGCATCGTTTTAGGAGATTCGTTTCTGGCACTTGGATGCTTTGACCAGGCATGCGAGTATTATGATCTGTATCTGAAAGACAGACCAAATGACAAGCACGCGGTTTTCATGCGTGGCGTCGTTGAAACAGGATTGGGAAAAGCTCCGGATGCTTATTTTGGCCGAGCAAAGCAGCTTGATAAGGAATATTATTCCAAGATGATTGAACGTTTGGACGATATTTCAAAGGTTATCAACAAAGGAAAACAGGGGGGAAAGGATGACCGAACACGTTAAGGGAAAAGCGGTGCATATTTTTTTTGAAGCACCAAACAGTTTTTACAAGGTTCTTTTGGTGAAAATTAAGGAAGCAAGTTTTCAATGGAACGAAAAGCAGATAACCGTAGTCGGAAATTTTGCTGACATCATTGAAGGAAACGAGTATTCGTTCGAGGGGCGTTTAATCAAACATGCACGTTACGGAATGCAGTTTCAAGCACAAAATTATAAATCTGAAACGCTTGCGACGACCGATGGGGTGGTTTCGTATCTGTCATCGGATATTTTCCCCGGAATCGGCAAAAAAACAGCTGAACATATCGTGAACGTTTTAGGAAAAAACGCAATCAACGTGCTTCTTTCAGACGAGGACAAGGTCGAAACGCTTGGCTTGAGCGAACGCCAAAAAGGCGTTCTGATGCAGGGAATAATTGAAAACAACGGGACTGAACAAACGATAATCGAGCTCAACAATCTGGGGTTTTCAAGTCGGATTACCGAAGACATCTTTTCGCGTTACCAGGAAAAATCGTTGGAAGTTATCCGGAAAGATCCATACAGTTTGGCAACCGAGATTCGCGGACTGGGATTTAAGCGCATCGACCAGATCGCGCAAGGAATGGGGATTTCATTTGATGATCAAAAGCGAATCCTTGGTGCCGTTTTAACTTCCTTGTATGAAGAATGCTATTCAAATGGCAACACTTATGCCAATGACAAGCTTTTGCTCGAAAAATCCCTGCAGCTTTTGGAAGGAGCACGTTCTGAAAAGGTTGATCCCGAAAAAGTAGCTGATACGATTATCGAAGCAGGACATAAACGCAAAATAGTAATCGAAGGAAAGAGAATATATCCGAAATCCCTTTACAATTCCGAACAAGAGATTGCTTATGATCTTTATCGTTTGATGAATAATCGCGATGAACCGATTGAATATGACGAAGATGAAATTGATCGTTGTCTTGAAGACGTCCAGGCTGAATTTAGCATTACCTATGGTCAAGATCAGCTTCAGGCAATCAAGGATGCCATTAAATCACCGGTTTTTCTTTTGACTGGCGGTCCAGGTACGGGGAAGACAACGATACTTCGAGGGATTACCGAAGTTTATATGAAACTCAATAAAATTGACAGGAAAGACGCAAAGGGGATAAAGCTGGCTGCACCGACAGGACGGGCTGCGCAAAAAATGGCCAATGCGACCGGGATGGATGCTTCGACGATTCATCATCTGCTCGGAATTACTGGCGGCAATGAGATTTCCGCAAATGATTTAGATTATTTGAATGGGACGTTGCTGATTATTGACGAGTCATCGATGGTCGATACGGAATTGATGCATATGCTTCTTTCTTGCATTCCTGACAGCATGCAGGTCATCTTTTGCGGTGATAAAAATCAGCTTCCTTCGGTCGGACCTGGCCGAGTTTTTGCCGATATGCTTGAAAGCATGCAGATTCCGTCAAAAGAATTGACGCATATTTACCGTCAAGGCGACGGTTCTTCAATCGTTAAACTGTCGCGCAGTATCGTAAATGGCGAAGTTCCATCGGATCTTTTGGAAAAAACCGGTGACCGTTCTTTTATAAAATGCAGTGGCGAGCAGGTCTGCAGCGTGACGAAGAGAATCGTTCAGATTGTCTTGAAGAAGGGGCAAAGTGCGGATGATATTCAGGTTTTGGCACCGATGTACATGGGACCCGCCGGAATCAATCAATTGAACCGCACGCTTGCCCCGTTGATGAATCCAACGAGACTGAATGCCAAAAGCGTAGAGTCTGGGGAAAATGAATTTCATATCGGTGACCGTGTTTTGCAATTGCAAAATAATCCTGAAAAGAATATTTTTAATGGTGATATCGGCAAGATCATTGCAATCAATGAGTCGCAAAAAGGACGCGGGACAACGATGACGGTCAGATTTGAAGGACGTGAAGTCGAGCTCGAACAAGCTGACTTTTTAAATTTGACTTTGGCCTACTGCATGTCGATTCACAAATCTCAAGGCAGCGAATTTTCGATCGTGATTTTGCCAATGGTCAGACAATATTCGCGGATGTATGCGAGAAACCTGCTTTATACGGCTTTGACGCGTGCTAAGCTCAAATTAATGCTGATTGGCGAGCCGAGTGCTTATGCCAATTGTATTCGTGCTGAAGCTTTGAATCGTGAGACGATGCTGAAACAACAGATTGTTTTTCAATTTACCGGAAAAAAAGCTGAAACGAATCCTCAGGAAAAGTCGGTTCAGCTTGAAACCAAAAATGATTTTGCTGATGTCGAGCCTAGTCGTGGCAGTATCCAAAAGACGATTTTGAATTTTGACAATATTGAGAAAATAGATCCATTAATCGGAATGGAAGGGATTGATCCTTATCAGTTCATATAAAAATATATTTATTTCATTTGGCTGACAGCGAAATTTTTAATTATGTCTAGCCGGAAGAGATTGGGAAAAAGTCTCTTTTCTCTCTTGAATTAAACGAAAAGCCGAACGCAGGCGGTCGATTTTCGATTGACTTTGTCCGGCTTTTTTAATTTCCAATGAATAAAAACTATTTTTTCAAGCGGTAGTACTGCTCACCAATCTATCCAAGATCTCACTCAAATTTATGAACAAAGTGCCTTTTTTGCTGATTTTTTTGATGTCAAGTGAATCTGTCCTTGACATTTTAACGCTTACATATTACGATGTAGACAGATATTATAAAAGAGTATCTATTGAAAATAAACATCGTAAACCAATGCATACTTTTGGTTTACAAACTTTACGAGCATCTATGATTAGGGGGATTGAGCATGGGAGATTTATTTTCTAATATGTATATAATTGCTGTTGTAGGAGTGGTAGTCCAATATCTTATTTCCGGAAAAGGCAACGGCGTGGCCGGATGGGTTCTTCCGGTAATATCTCTTGCTGTCGTGACTTATTTGCAACTGTTCGTATGGCTTCCTAAAAGTCACGGATCTGATTTGCCGATCATCTACAGATCGGTCAATTACTTGGCGATGAATACTTATACGTTGGTTTTAGTGCTTATTTTTTGTGCTCGAGGGCGATATAAAAATTCTCAAAAATAAAAAAGACGAACCGACTTTCTGATGATTGAAAGCCGGTTCGTTTTTTATCTCCTTTTTGCTGGAGGAACGCTGGAAATGTTCATCCAAAAAGGGTATTGTGATGTTTTGTAGAAGATGTCAAAGTATCCGTTTCCGATTTCTTCGCCATCGATTTGGCCAAATTCAAGGGAATTGATGATAAGGTGAATCTGGTCGCTCTTATAGTGGTGCAAATATGGCAGTTTTAATTGCTTTTTGAAGTAAATCGAAATTGCCAGAATAATAAACTTGAAGAAACCGAGATTATCAGCAATGAGCAGGTCAAGTTTATGATCATTGACGTTTGCGGTCGGAGATAAAACGATGCCGTTATCAAAGTAAGGATGATTGGCAACGTTGACGAATGCAACATGTTTGAAAAATTCGTATTTTTCACCGATTCTGATTGTTGCTGAGAAAGACTCTTGGTTGATTAGAGCTTCAAACGCACTGACCATGTAAGCGAGAAATTTGAGATGAAATTTATTCAGGAGTTTTTGCAAGCGTTTATGTTTATGTGCCTGTGTATTTAAACTGATTACAAATGCATCAAGGCCGATTCCGAAGTCATTAAAAAAGTAGCCGTGACTTTGGTGTGTTGTTTCCGTATACTCGCCTATATCATAATAGACGGGTTCGGTTGCTGAAAGAATTTGCTCCAAAGCAGTCATCGGATTTGATGCAATGCCGATTCCTTGAGCAAAGCCGTTGTTTTCACCGATGGGAATGAAAGCAAGCGGAACGTGTTTATAAGGAGTCTCTTTGATTCCGTTGAGAACTTCGGTCAGAGTTCCGTCACCGCCAATGACGATAACAACGGTTTCATCAGCTTCTTCTTTGGTAAGATGAGAAACATATCGTTTGGTCAGAGACTTAGCGTTTCCAACCTGTTTTGTTTTGCGGAAGATATATGAAATCTTTCGCGAATCAAGCCGCATCCTGATATTTTGCCAAACATCGGCTTTTAAACCGTTAGAGGCTTGATTATTGACGATGATGAAAAATGTCTTCACCATTCTTTCCTCCATTCGAACGTTCTTCTAAAGATTTTATACCAAAAATGGAACTTATACAAGTTAACTTTATGCTAAGTCTATCAAGAAACAAAAGAAGGAGCCAAAAAGTTAGGCTCCTCCAATATTTTAAACGGTAACGAGCATCGGGATAATCAAAGGATGACGCTCTGTCTGCTCAAATAAGAATGACTGCAAATCAGATACGATAGCGTCTTTGAGCATAGTCTCTGAAATTTTCTCATTCTTCAAGGTTCGTTTGATTGAACGGAAAACTTGTTTACGACCTTTGTTGATCAATTCGCCTGATTCACGCATATAGATGAAACCGCGTGACAATAGATCCGGGCCCGACAATACTTCGCGATTCTTCATGTCAATCGTGGCAACAACGACAACAAGTCCTTCTTCAGACAAAATTCGGCGATCTCTCAAAACAACGTTGCCGATGTCCCCGATGCCGGAACCGTCGATATAGACGTCATCAGCATTGAAGTGACCGGCAATTCTGGCTGAATCATGCGTCAAAGCCAAGACATCGCCATTTTCAAGAATATAGCAGTTCTCCTTTGGAACGTCGCAATTTTGTGCCAGGCGCGTATGAATTTTAAGCATGCGATATTCGCCATGAACCGGCATGAAGAATTTGGGTTTCATCAAACGAAGCATCAACTTTTGTTCTTCTTGTCCGCCGTGTCCTGATGCGTGAATATTGTTCACTTTGCCGTGGATAACGGTTGCACCGGCTTCTTCAAGCTCATTGATGACCTTGTTGACGCTAAGCGTGTTTCCCGGGATCGGTGAACTTGAGAAGACAACCGTATCCCCCGGCTGGATTGAAACCTGTCTGTGAGTACCATTTGCAATGCGACTCAACGCAGCCATCGGTTCACCTTGGGAGCCGGTGCAAAGAATCATGACCTTGTTTGCCGGAAGGCTGTTGATTTCCCTTGCATCAACAATCGCATCTTCCGGAATGTTAAGATAGCCGAGTTCGCGACCGTTGACGATTGCTGCCTCCATGCTTCTTCCGAAGACGGCAATTTTACGTCCCTTGTTGACGGCAGCGTCAGCGGCCTGTTGGATACGTGAGATGTTTGATGCAAAAGTTGCAAAAATGATTCGACCTTCGACTTTTTCGAAGATGCGTTTAATTGATTTTCCGACCCAACGTTCTGATTTTGTAAAATTGGGAATTTCAGCGTTAGTACTATCGGAAAGCAGACACAAAACGCCTTCTTCGCCCAATTTCGCCATCTTCTGCAGGTTAGGCGGCTGATTTGTAATCGGTGTCAAATCGAATTTATAGTCACCAGTGCAAACAATTGTTCCTGAAGGGGTCTTGATTGCTGCTCCCAAAGTGTCCGGAATAGAGTGAGTCGTTCTGAAAAACGAAACGCTTGTCTTTCGGAATCTCAAAACAGTATCTTCGTTTATTTCGTGAAGCTCCGTTGTTTTAAGCAATCCATGTTCTTCAAGCTTGCTTTTGATCAACGCAAGCGCAAGCGGGCCAGCGTAGATAGGAACGTTAACTTGTTGAAGCAAGTAGGGGATACCGCCGATATGATCTTCGTGACCATGGGTGATAACCAAAGCTTTAATTTTTTGCTGGTTTGCAACTAAATATTGATAATTTGGAATGACGTAGTCGATACCCAAAAGATCGTCTTCGGGAAATTTGATGCCAGCATCAACAACGATGATTTCGTCCTGAAATTGAATGCCATAGGTGTTTTTCCCGATTTCTCCAAGGCCGCCGAGTGCAAAAACGGCAGTCTCATTATTTTTGACATTGAGTTTTTTCATTTATTAAAACTCCGTTATTTTGTAGTTGGGGCTGTTCTTTTCGTATTCCAAGGCAGCTTCGTCAAGTTGTTCAATGAATTCAACGTTATGATCCGTATTTGACTCAACGAGAATTCGCGCCTCTGGTTCAGAAGCAGCTTCAAGATACAATACTTCCGTGTTTTCGCGACGAGGATTGATCCGTTTTGTTGGTTGATAATATACTTTAAAAATCATTGTAAATCTCCTTAGTGGTTAAATATTTGCCAAAAGGCATTGCAAAAAAATCAGCTTTCCGAACATTGATTGTTTTTCAACAGTTACTACTATTCTACCATATTTTAATTCTTAAGTATACAAAGCAATCTTCTAAGAAGAAAATGTCAGCTATATGCTGAAAAGATCAAGAAGAATGCGGTATAATTATCGTGGAAGGAAAGTGATGATGATGATGATTGCGATTATCGGCTTGTGCCTATTGATTTTTGCAATCGTATGCGCTGTTTTTAGAATCAGAAGAAACAAAGCGCTTGCGATTATGCAAAATGCCAGTCTTGAGATTACCAATCAAGCATTCAAAGAAACAATCGCGCTGATTTGCGTCCCTGGATTTGACGGTAAAAATGCAAAGGAGACTCATAAAGCGGAAATGATTTCCGATGTTTGGGGAAAAGGCGTCATGGCCTTTGAATACTCCCTTGACGCTCCTAAGGTCAAGACAAATGAACTTGACGCAATAAGAAACAAGCTGGCTGAGGCATTGAATGAGTATGCTGAAAGAAACAAGCTTAAGGGCCTGAACGGACTTCCGTGCTTCGTGGTTTCTGATATTTGGACTTTTGCAGGGGTTCTTCATATTGATATTTCACATGTCGTCAATCAGGCAACGGTTGATTATTTGCACGACGTTACGAAAAGTGAAAAAGACTGAAACTTTTGTTCCAGTCTGAAAATTTTTAAAGCAAGACCAAATCGTTCGGCTTAAAGAACGGGTCTTCCTGATTGATATGGTCATAAAACATGATGCCGTTTAAATGATCTATCTCGTGTTGGACAACGATTGCAGTATAATCGCGCAAACGTTCGACATGTTCATTTCCGTCAAGGTCATACCAACGAAGTTTGATTTTTTCATGACGAGGAACGTATCCAGGAACTTCACGATCAACGGAAAGGCAGCCTTCCCCTTCTGAAAGTGCTGCCATCTGAACGGATTCGCTCAAAATGGTCGGATTTACCAAAACATGCTTAAAAAACGGCGGTTTTCCTTCTTCGTCCGGAACCAAAACAGCGGTCATTCTCTTTGATGCGTCAACTTGCGGAGCCGCAAGTCCGACTCCGGCGCGAAGCTTGTATTTTTTTGCGATTTTTTCGTCTTGGCTGTTTTCGAGAAATTCCATCAGATCATGAGCCAATTTCAAATCTTCATCAGATAACGGGAAAGCAATTTTTTCCGCACGCGCACGCAACGTAGGGTGGCCTTCGCGGATAATATCATCCATTGTTAGCAAAATTAATTCCTCCAATTTATTTTCTACATTACAGTTTAGCACATTTTCAATTTAGATTTCATTTTTTTGCAGCGTTTTTTTCTGGACACGATGTGTTATAATGTACTGATTATATTCTTAAGGATAAATGAGGCGTATCTTGTTGAATCCTTGCTGAAAAGGTGGTGAACTGAATGAATCAAGAGAAGGGAAGCTTCAGCTATCCGTTAATGCCGGAATGGTCAACGCAAGAAATCATTGACGTTTCAGCGTTTTACGAAGCGGTTGAAAAACTCAATACGGTCGGAATCAAGCGAGCAGATTTTATGAAGCTTTACGGAAGATTCTGCGAAATCGAGCCTTCAAAAGCGGCTCAAAAGCAACTTGATTCACGATACGAAAAAGAATCGGGCTTTTCAATCTATCGTTCCGTCCGATTCGTGCTTGAAAATGATAAAGAAAATTTAAAATATAAACGGAGGTGATCTTATTGCAGTGGGAAAAAATCAATGTCTGCGTTCAAAAATGGATGAAGCAAGCACGCAAAATAATTTTAGAGGGTCGTACTAATGGACTTTGCGTTGAAGAAAAAACAAGTCGGTGCGATTTGGTCACCAATGTCGATAAGTTCATTGAAAAATTTTACGTCGATCGTATCAGAGAAACGTTTCCGAATTCTAAGATACTGGGTGAAGAAGGGGAGGCCGACAAAGGTCTTGATAATTTTAAAGGATTGCTTTGGATAATCGATCCGATCGACGGGACGATGAATTTCGTCAAGCAGCACGATCATTTTGCAAGCATGATTGCCGTTTGTGAAAACGGTATTGAAAAACTCGGATATATTCTAGACGTGACAGAGGACAAACTTTACTGGGGAGGACCCGAATGCGGCGTATTTTGCAATGATCAAAAGGTGGAACCTCCGAAAAATCTTCCTTTGGAGGAGGGATTGTTCGGAGTGGGCGGCAAAATGTTGCTGAGCAATTACCGCAACGTTCAAAGCGCTGCGAAAAAAAGTCTTGGCGTTAGAATTTATGGCAGTTCAGGGATTGAATTTATTCATGTTTTGACCGGAAAGAACGTTTCATATCTCTCGCATTTGCGCCCGTGGGACTATGCTGCCGGAAAAATATTGGCGGAGACGCTGGGATTAGTTGTGAAAACGATTGACGAGGAGTCACTTGATATGCTATCATCAAGTGATGTATTAGTAGCGACGAAAAATGCACATCAGGGTATTATCAAATTGATGAATAGTTGATTTGGAGCTGTGGCAGTGAGTCACAGTTTTTGTATGCCACGTTATGAAAATGGTTTTCTTTTTTCTTGAATAAAATGAAAACGGAACAGGTGGTTTCCTGAAGACATTTTTTTGAGCATACCGTTTGAAAGGAAGAAAAAACTTTGGAAACACGTGATGATATTCGCAACGTTGCGATTATTGCCCATGTCGATCATGGTAAGACAACGTTAGTCAATGAATTGTTGAAACAGTCCGATACTTTGGATTCACACACGGAAATTAGCGATCGTGCAATGGATTCTAACGATATTGAAAAGGAACGCGGTATCACGATCCTTTCCAAAAATACTGCTGTCAAGTATAAGGGAAAACAAATCAACATTTTGGATACGCCCGGTCACGCCGATTTTGGCGGTGAAGTAGAACGTATCATGAAGATGGTTGATGGCGTTTTGCTTATCGTTGATGCTTTTGAAGGTACCATGCCTCAAACGCGTTTTGTTTTGAAGAAAGCTTTGGAACAACATTTGACACCAATCGTTATCATTAACAAAATCGATCGTCCCGGTGCTCGTCCTGAAGAAGTCGTTGATGAAGTTCTGGATCTGTTCATCGAATTGGGTGCTGATGAAGATCAGCTTGATTTCCCTGTTATCTATGCATCTGCCATGAACGGAACGACCTCGTTTGATCCTGATCCGGCTAAGCAGGAACACACGATGGACCCGATTTTTAATACAATCTTGGATACGATTCCTGCACCGGTCGACAATTCTGATGAACCATTGCAATTCCAAGTGGCAATGCTTGATTACAATGAGTTTGTAGGTCGTATCGGCATCGGCCGCGTTTTCCGCGGCAGAATCAAGGTCGGCGATCAGGTTACGGTTATGAAGCTTGACGGAACACAAAAGAATTTCCGTGTAACCAAGCTGTTTGGTTTCTTTGGACTGCAACGTTTGGAAATCCAAGAAGCAAAAGCTGGGGATTTGATTGCCGTTTCTGGAATGGATGATATTTTTGTCGGGGAAACGGTTTGCCCTGCAGATCATCCTGAAGCATTACCGCTTCTGAGAATTGATCCGCCTACTCTTCAAATGACGTTTATGACGAATGATTCCCCATTTGTTGGACGTGAGGGCGATTCCGTTACGGCTCGCAAGCTTGAAGATCGCTTGAAAGTTCAGCTTCATACCGACGTTTCGCTGCGTGTTGAAGATACCGATTCTCCTGACGCATGGACCGTTTCGGGTCGTGGTGAACTTCATTTGTCGATTTTGATTGAAATGCTTCGTCGTGAAGGTTTTGAATTGGCAGTGTCTCGTCCTAAGGTTATTTATCGTGAGATTGATGGAAAGCTTTGCGAACCGTTCGAAAGCGTCATTATCGATACGCCTGATGAATATTCTGGTTCCGTCATCGATTCGATGGCACAACGCAAAGGCGAAATGCTTAATATGGAACCTAGCCAAAATGGCACGACGCGTTTGGAATTCTCAACACCGACGCGTGGTTTGATCGGATATGATTCACAATTCCTGTCAATGACTCGCGGGTATGGTATTTTGAATCATACTTTTGCCGAATACAAGCCGGTTATTCGCAATTGGGAACCGGGTCGTCGCAATGGTGCGCTCGTTTCAATCAACCAAGGCAAGGCAACCACTTATGCTATCATGGGTGTTGAAGGTCGCGGAACGATTTTTGTTGATCCGGGTACGGAAGTTTATGAAGGAATGATCGTTGGTCAATCTTCTCGTGAACGCGATATTTCCGTTAACGTTACGAAAGGCAAGAACATGACAAATGTCCGTTCTTCAAATAAGGATCAAACTGCTACGATTAAGAAACCGACTCATTTAACTTTGGAAGAGTCGCTTGAGTTCTTGAATGAAGACGAACTTTTGGAAATTACTCCGGAATCTATTCGTCTTCGCAAACGTATCCTTGAAACAAATGCGCGTGAAAAGGCTGCAAAGAAAGCAGCACGTCAGACACAAGAATAAAAAAACAAGATGTTTCGTCTTGCCAAGTCTCGCTGTTCGTTGATCAGCGAGACTTTTTCTATTTCTAAAACACTGGATCGTTTTTGGCAAAATGAAACGGATTTGTAATTTTGCATACTGATTAAACTTGCTTTTTATTATTTAAACAAGGATAATTAAAACGAGATCGGTTTTTTGTTTAAAATGGCTTGATTGATTTGATAAAATATCAAATAACTTGTTTGAGAATAACATATCAAGGCTCATTTATGATATAATTCGGATATAGGAGGAAATATAATGAGTGAAACTGTTTCAAAACAGAAAGCACTGGAAAATCTCCAAAAAGATGCTGATAATATTCGGTATTTGCTTAAAAAGCAACGCAGTTTTTTATGTTTGACGGAATGCCCGGCATTTGAAGAGGTTGCTGACACAAGAATCTATGGTTTCACTTGTGAGGTGCGTTTTGCGGTCTCATGCGGTTTTTTGACGCTTGCAGACGGAAAGAAAATGATTCGCGAACTTGAAGACGACTTGGGTGATATTCGTGATGAGGCGTTTAGAGGTCAAGAAGGTCGGAATGAATGATGAAATTTAGTTCTCGTTTAAAAAGAGCCTTTGTAAATTGTGATTGTTTGATTGTGATCCCCACCATCGTCTTGTGCATAATCGGGGTTTTGATGGTCTATTCTGCAAGCTCGACCAATTTGGCATATGCAAACGCAAGCACCACTTCGTATTTTAAGCGCCAGGTCATCTTTGATTTGGTAGGACTGCTGATAATGTTTGGAATTTTGGTACTCAAGGAAAATGGATTGAAGAAGTTGTGGACCAATTTGTTGAAATTTATCACGATTTTTTTGCTGATATATGTTTTGTTTTTCACGGCTCCGGTCAATGGCGCCAAAGCATGGATCAGCTTGGGAATAGTCAGCGTCCAGCCTTCAGAGGTTTGCAAATTTATGATGGTTTTGTGGCTTTCAAAGGAACTGGATAAAAGACACAAAAGTAAAAAGACAGGCAAGAAGTTTTATCTTTCTTCCGTCATTGTCACGCTGCTTGTCATTGGAGTGCTGATTATTTTGGAACCTGATTTTGGCGGATTTTGCATCAATTTTTCAATTGTGCTCGTCTTGTTTGCAGTGTCTTTTCTTTGTTCTGGAAAAAAAGGAAAAGTTAACAGCATCTTGTTTTTCGTTTTTTCCTCTTTAATTGTAATGATGGGGTTGTTTTTGCTTAAGGCGGACAGCGTTGTTTCATGGATGAAAGAAAACATTCATTCTTATGCGATTCAAAGATTCATAGGCTATCAGGATCCGTTTGGGCATGTTGCGACTTCAGGCAAACAGTTGGTCAATTCGTACGTTGCCATCAGCAATGGCGGAATTTTCGGGCTGGGAATCGGCAATGGCATTCAAAAAAGAGGCTATCTGCCCGAGCCCTATACTGATTTTGTCCTTTCGGTGACAGCTGAAGAGCTTGGCTTTATCGGGGTTTTGGTTATCCTGATAGCCCTGGCAACTTTGATTATCCGAATCATTGTCATCGGCGCAAAAGAAAATGAGTTGTATTACAGACTGATTTGCTACGGAACGGCAACGTTATTTTTCACTCAGTCATTTTTAAATATTGGCGCCGTCTGCGGATTAGTACCAATCACGGGGGTGACGTTGCCGTTTGTTTCATATGGCGGATCCAGCGTATGGATTCTTTCTGCCTGCTTGGGTTTTGTGCTGATGATATCAGCAAAGCAAAAAGATCGAAGGAGACAGAAAGATTTAGAAGTTATGTAAATTATTTAATTTAAATTTTTTGAAAGTGGTGTTGTCGATGAAGAAAATCTTGATTGCTAACCGTGGAGAAATTGCGATTCGCATTATCCGCGCGTGTCATGAACTCCATCTCAAAACAGTTGCAATCTATGCAAAAGAAGATGAGTATGGTGTTCATCGTTTTAGAGCCGATGAAGCTTATTTGGTCGGTGCCGGCAAAAAACCGATTGATGCCTATCTTGATATGGATGACATCATCAGAATTGCCAAGATGACCGGGGCTGATGCCATTCATCCCGGTTACGGTTTCTTGTCTGAAAATGAAGAGTTTGCACAAAAATGTGAAGATGCAGGCATTATATTTATCGGGCCAACGGTTAAGCAGCTCCAAATGTTCGGCGACAAGGTTGAGGCAAAAGAAGTTGCTCATGCTGCAGGGCTTGAAACCATTCCGGGCACTGAAGATCCGGTAAAATCATTGGAAGAAGTTCAGAATTTTGCGCATAAATACGGCTATCCTATTATGGTCAAAGCCGCAATGGGCGGCGGTGGTCGTGGCATGCGCGTCGTCAACAGCGATGATGAATTGCCTGATGCATACAATCGGGCGCGTTCGGAAGCAAAGCAGTCGTTTGGCGATGACGAGCTTTACGTTGAAAAATATCTCGAAAATCCGAAACATATTGAAGTCCAAATCTTGGGTGACAAGCATGGCAATGTTTTGCATTTGTTTGAACGAGATTGTTCAGTTCAAAGGCGCCATCAAAAGGTCATCGAATTTGCACCAAGCATTATTCTTTCTGATGACCGACGCAAAGAAATTTGTGATGCTGCAGTTCGTTTGGCAAAGAGCATTCATTATCAAAATGCAGGAACGGTCGAATTTTTGGTTACGGATGATGCGTTTTATTTCATCGAAGTCAATCCGCGGATTCAGGTTGAGCATACGATTACTGAAATGATTACCGAAATCGATCTGGTACAGTCCCAGATTCTGGTTGCGGCGGGGAAGGATTTGTTTAAAGACCTTCATTTGCCGAAGCAAGAAGACATGGGGTATCGGGGTTGTGCCATTCAATGTCGCATAACCACTGAAGATTCGGAAAACAACTTTATGCCGGATACCGGCAAGATTGAAACATATCGTTCACCGGGCGGGTTCGGAGTTCGTCTCGACGGTGGGAATGCCTATGCTGGTGCCGTTGTCACTCCTTATTTCGATTCGTTGCTGGTCAAGGTTTGCGTTCAGGCAAAAACCTTTGGAGAAGCCGTCGATAAGATGGATCGCGTCCTTGGCGAATTCAGGATCAGGGGCGTCAAAACAAATATCGAATTTATGCGCAATGTTATCAACAATCCTGTCTTTAGAGCCGGGGCAGCACATACTACTTTTATCGACAATACGCCGGAGTTGTTCAAGATCAAGAAGAGCAACAACACGAACAATCAATTGCTTAAATATATCGGTGAAGTCACGGTCAATGGTTTCCCAGGCGTAACGCGGCATGATAAGCTTTTTGTTCCGGATATCAAATTTGGCGATAAGCTCAACATTGAAGAAGGTGTCGTGAATGCCAAATCTGTTTTTGATGCGGAAGGCGCAGAAACTGCAATGCAGTGGGTCAAGGATCAAAATCGGGTTCTCCTGACCGATACTTCGATGCGTGATGCTCATCAAAGCCTGTTTGCCACAAGAATGAGGACTAAAGACATGGCTCCCGTAATTGATGTTTACGACAAAGCGTTTCCGCACGTTTTTTCTGCAGAATGTTGGGGCGGTGCGACGTTTGACGTTGCATATCGTTTCTTGAACGAAGATCCTTGGGAACGTTTGAAATTGATGCGCAAAAAGATGCCGCATACGTTGTTGCAAATGCTTTTGCGCGGTTCTAACGCAGTCGGCTACAAAAATTATCCTGACAACGTTCTTAAAGCTTTTATCGAAAAAAGTGCAGAAGACGGCATCGATGTTTTCCGTGTTTTTGACAGCCTGAATTGGGTCGAACAGATGGAAAATCCGCTCAAGTACGTCCGGGATGCCGGAAAGATTGCCGAAGGAACGATGTGCTATACCGGTGACGTTTTGAGCAAAGAAGAGACAAAATATACGCTTGATTACTATAAGCATTTGGCAAAACAGCTTGTTGATTGCGGTTCTCATATTATCGGCATCAAAGATATGGCGGGACTTCTCAAACCAAAGGCGGCTTTCGAGCTTGTTTCTGCCTTGAAAGAGGAAGTTGACGTTCCTATTCATTTGCACACTCACGATACGACCGGCAACGGCATACCGACATACATTGCTGCAACAAAGGCTGGCGTAGACGTCATTGACGTTGCGGCAAGCGCTCTTTCGGGAACAACGAGTCAGCCAAGCATGGGGAGCCTGTATTATGCATTGGAGGGCGATGTTCGCCAACCGCAGCTTGACATGGAAAATCTTGAAAAGGTCAATAATTATTGGGCCGGAGTCAAGCCGTTTTATCAAGATTTCATGAACGGAATCAACGCTCCTCAGCCGGATATTTATCAAACAGAAATGCCTGGCGGTCAATACTCGAATCTGAAACAACAGGCTTTGGCTCTCGGAATCGAGGATTTTGATCTTGTTAAGGCAAAATATCGCGAAGTGAACAAGCTTTTAGGCGATATTGTCAAGGTTACGCCTAGTTCAAAAGTTGTCGGTGATTGTGCAATCTTCATGATTCAAAACAATCTTGATAAGAATAATATTCTTGAACGCGGCAAGGTTCTTGACTTCCCTGCTTCCGTCGTGAACTTCTTTGCTGGCGGACTAGGTCAGCCATACGGTGGTTTCCCTAAGAAACTGCAAGAGGTTGTTTTGAAAGGCAAGAAGCCGATTACGGTTCGCCCGGGAAGTTTGGCAGAGCCTGTCGATTTTAAGGCCGTTAAGTCTGAGCTGGAACAAAAAATCAGACGCGAAGCAAGTGAAGAAGAAGTCTTGAGTTATGTTTTGTACCCGGATGTTTTCTTGACCTATAACCAAAATTCTGAAAAATTTGGTTCGATGCATTCGTTGGCAACGACAGTCTTTTATCAAGGGATGCGTCAGGGCGAGACGATCCATGTTGATTTTGCACCAGGACGTTCAGTAATCATTCGGCTTGATTCGATTTCTGATGCCGACGAAGACGGAAATCGCGTTGTCTTCTTTTCGCTTAACGGGCAAAATTTGCGGATTATCGTGCACGATAAGAGCAAGAAAGCAAAAGTCAAAGCGATTCCGAAGGCAGAGCCGACGAATTCCAATCACATCGGCGCAACGCTCAGCGGGTCTGTAACGGAGGTTCTTGTTGAGAAGAATCAAGTTGTCAAAAAAGGCGAGCCTTTGATTGTCACGGAAGCCATGAAAATGGAAACTACGATCAAGGCGCCGCATGATGGCAAAGTCACTCATATTTACGTCAAAGCTGGAGATCTTTTGCAAAGTCAGGATCTTTTGATGGAACTGGAACCAGTAAAATAAGCAGAAGGTTTTGCGGATGAAAAGGCTTCTTTTGAGATTTATGCTTGTTTTTTTGGCAGTTTTAACGATTAGTTATGCCGCAGCTCCGTTTGATTCATCAGACGGAGGACATGAAAAAACTGAACGATCAAGAACCAGAAACTTGACGTCCCCAAAGATTCAATCGCTTCATACAGAGGGTTTGGCACGCTATATCGGCGTGTCAAATTCTTATTTTAAGGATAAATTCGGAGAACCGGACGAAAAAATTGATTCAATTGAAGGTGTTGAGTGGTGGAATTATGATGTTAATCAAAATGATTATTTGAGGGTCGGAATTGATAAATATACAAAAAAAGTCTGCGACATTATTGAATTAAGTGCTAAGCTAGGGCAACAGCTCAGCGTTGGGATGAGCATGGAGCAGGTTTTGAAGAAGACAACGCTTTATGCTAATTTTGCATTTGACGTTAACGAACAAACGGCACAAATTGAACTTTCAGAATATGATTTAAATAATCATCCTTTGGTATCGTTTGACAATGGCAGTTATGCAATTCTTGATTTCACGCCGAGAAAAAAGAAGGTCGTCTATGCGATTCATTATCTTGACAAAAATGAGCTTCTGAGAGGAAAATATTACAGGGTTCTTTCAAAAACGCCGTTACCGTCGAGATATGTCAGCAAAATTGACTGGGAAAAACATGATGGTGATTTCAGCAAAGATCTGATCAGTCAGTTGAACGTCAAACGATTGCAAGAAGGAAAGGTTCCGGTAGAGTATGACTACAATGCCGAATGTGTGGCACTGGATTTGATGAATAGTCTTGAAGCTAATCCCAGAAAGTATCTAAGCAAAAAAGAATTTGAAGAATATCGGCTGATTAGAGCGGAAACTTTTGAAAATACACGGATATTTTATCGTGTTCCCAAAAATATTTCGAAAGACCTTATGAAGGATGCGGATGTTTCTAGCGATTATCGTGTGTACATTGCGGGTCCAATCTTGACAAATACGTTATTTTATACTGATAATAATTTATACGAAAATATTTGGAAAACTTTAAGCGACTCAAAGACGGAAAAAATCAGCGTGGTTTTCAGAAAAACTTTGGTTGTTATTGTGGTCGAGAATTAGGAAGTGATTATTTTGGAATTTGAAATCAAGAGTCGTCAAGGCGTCTTTGTCTATCTTTATCACCTCAAACAAAGCAAACAGCTTCGCAGATTCGGTACGATCAGCTATGTTTCTCGCAGAATGAAGTATGTCGTTTTGTATATGGATTCGGCAGACGTTTCGGAAAATGTTAAAAAAATTGAGAAACTTCGCTTTGTCAAAGGCGTTGAATTGTCAGAGCGCCCAAATTTGAGAACGGAGTACGAAAGCAATCTCGATTCTGGATTCAAACAGACTGAGGAAGATTGCGAAAAAAATAACGAAGCAGGTAGAATCGTATGAGAGTTGTAGCAGGTGAATTTGGTGGCAGACGTTTGAAAGCCGTCCCCGGGATGAAGACTCGCCCGACAACGGATAAAGTTAAAGAATCAATGTTCAACATTATCGGTCCATATTTAAATGGAGGAAACGTTTTAGATTTGTTTGGCGGAAGCGGAGGTTTGAGCATTGAAGCAGTATCACGCGGAGCTGATTCCGCAACGCTGATTGATCGACAGTATCAGGCAATCAAAACGATTAATGAAAATATTGAAGTAACCAAGTCAAAAGAAAAGTTTCGCATAATTAAGGGCGATACGAATAAGGTTATTTTTAAGCTTGCAAAAGAATCAAAGCGTTTTGACTATGTTTTTTTGGATCCGCCATATAAAAAACAAGAAATAGTCAAGCTCTTGGGTGAAATTTTTGAATTAAGGCTTTTGAATAAAGGTGCTTTGATAATTTGTGAAACGGATCAAGAGGCAAATCTTCCCGAAGAACTCACGGGGTATGAATTTATCAAAAAATCAGATTATGGGATTACCGAATTAACGTTTTATCGTTATCTCGGAGGTGAACAGCATGAAGGTCATATTTCCGGGAACGTTTGATCCTTTGACGAACGGTCATCTTGATTTGATCGTGCGTGCAAGCAAAATGTTTGATGAAGTCATTGTCTTGCTTGCTGAAAATACAAGCAAAAAAACTTTGTTTTCTTTTGAGGAACGGAAATTGCTGATTGAAGATGAAATCAAAGATTTGGGAAATGTTTCAGTCATATCATCACCCCATGAGTTGACGGTTGATGCTGCGCGAAGACTGGGAGCTTGCGGGATTGTTCGCGGAGTCAGAAATGCTGTCGATTTTGAGTATGAAAAATCGATTGCGTCGATGAATCGTCACCTGGCACCTGAGATTGAAACGATTCTTTTGACGACGGATGAAAAATATGGTTTCGTTTCGTCAAGCATGATTAAAGAAGTCGCTGGATTCGGAGGAGACCTGTGCGGTTTAGTTCCGGAAAAAACTGCGTTGGCATTGAAAAATAAGCTGAAAGAGGTTTAATCGCAATGGCAAAGAACAAGAAGATAAGAACCAAAATCATGCTGATTTTTGCAGCAATTGTTTTATTGCAGGCATTCTTGTTTATGCCCGTTCCATATTATCTTGAAATGCCAGGATCTGCTGAAAGCATTTCTGACTATATTAAAATTGACGGTAAAAAAGACAAGCAAAAGGGAAAATACATGCTGGTCTACGTTTCAATATGTCAGGCATCCCCGGCAAGTTTTTTAGCAAGTTTTTTCATGCCTTTTACGGATCGTCTTTCAAAATCAGAATTGCTTGGCGACTCAAATGCAAAAGAGTACGACATGGTTCAGCAATATTATATGGATGATGCGGTTAACGAAGCACAATATGTTGCTTTGAAAAAAGCAGGCAAACAAGTATCAAGAAAATACGTCGGAATGTATGTCATGTCGGTTGCAAAAAATTCTAATTTCAAGAACAAATTACAAATCGGAGACGTTGTGACCGCTATAGACGGAAAACATTATAACAGTTCGCAAGAATTTATCAAGTTGATTTCAAAATATAGAAGCGGAAAAGAAATCACCGTGACTTACCTTCATAACGGAAAGCCTAAGCAGGCAAAGGGGCAAACAATCATGTTAGACAGCGTTCATCGAGCAGGAATCGGGATTACGTTAGCTGACAGGACTGAGGTTTCGTCACCAATCAAGGTTTCTGCCGATATGGAGGGAATCGGAGGCCCCTCGGCAGGTTTGATGATGACTCTAGCTATATATCAGCAGGTGACGGGATTGAATTTACGACAAGGGCAAAAAATCGCAGGAACCGGGACAATGAATGCTGACGGAAGTGTCGGCGATATCGGTGGAATTGATAAAAAGGTCGTTTCCAGCTCAAAAGCGGGAGCAAAAATTTTCTTTGCGCCAAATAACCCTGTTTCCAAGGCTGAAAAAGAGTATGATAAAAACGCAAAGACAAATTATCAAGAAGCCGTTGCCGCTGCTAAAAAAATCAAGACTAAAATGAAAATCGTTCCTGTCAGAACTTTTGATGATGCCGTAAAATATCTTGAAAAAAATAAAATTAATTAGAAATTAAAGAAAAAAATTCCATCTTTTTGCGCCCTTAATAATAGGGAGGTGACAAGATGGATTTTTTTGAGCAGTTGAAAGATTTTTTGGAAGAACACAAAAAATTAATGTTGGCTTTGGCTGTTTTGGCAACTATTGGAGGAAGTCTGCTGATTCCTGATCTTTGTTCATTGCTAAGCAGTCAGACGGAATTTTCAATGGACAGCCAGTCAAAGAGTGCTTTGAGCAGTTTTTCCGCAAACTGGTCAAATGCTTCGACTATTTCAGCATCAAATTCGGTAAATTCTGATTATATCTATGTCGACGTTAAAGGAGCAATCAAGCATCCTGGTGTATATAAAGTTCCGAACGGAAAAAGAGTGGGGGACGTTTTGAGCCTTGCCGGCGGACCGCTTGAAGGAGCCGATACGACTCAAATCAATTTCGCGCATAAGCTTGAAGATCAGATGGTAATCTATATTCCTAAAGTCGGAGAAAGTTCTCCGATTGAAAATACGGTCGGAGTTTCTGGTTCTGATGACAAAAGCGATCAAAATGAAGCGAATTCCGCAGCTGAAAAGATATCTTCTGCTCAGACGCAAACTGATTCGACAAGCCAAGATCAAGGCGGAAATGATGGCAAAATTAATCTCAATACTGCAAGCAAGGAGCAATTGATGCAATTGACGGGCATCGGAGATAAAAAAGCTGACGAAATTATCGCGTATCGTCAGCAGAACGGAAACTTTAAAACAATTGATGATCTGAAAAACGTTTCAGGCATCGGAGATAAAACATTCGAAAAAATTTCATCACAAATAACGGTTTAAGGACATGCAATCTCAAAAAGATTACTTTCTTTTTGGTTGCTTTGATATAATGAATAGTAAGATTAATGATAGATGAGGTGTAGAAAATGGCACAAGAGAGGATTTCATGGAATCAATATTTTATGTTGCAGGCAATTTTGCTTTCTTTGCGGAGCACGTGCACCAGATTGGCAGTGGGAGCAATTTTGGTTCGCGACAATCGTATCATAGCAGGCGGTTATAATGGATCCGTGTCAGGGGACGTTCATTGTCTTGATGAAGGATGCTACGTAGTTGACGGTCATTGCGTAAGAACAATTCATGCTGAAATGAATGCAGTTTTGCAGTGTGCTAAATTTGGCAGCGGAACTGACGGAGCTGTTATTTACGTAACTGATTTTCCGTGTCTTCAGTGTACGAAGATGCTCCTTCAGGCAGGGATAAAAAAAATCTACTATCTGCGTAATTATCACAATGACCCTTATGCGGTCAAGTTATTAAAATTGAAGAATGTTGAAATTGAACAAGTTAAAGTTGATCTAGAAAACCTTGATGCAGTTTTGAGAAGAATTGAACCGGATGAATAAGAACGGAAATTAAAAGTTTTTTCATCGCTTTGTGTCTGGCTGCGACAAGTTTTGCGATTGCCGGAGAAAACCGGATTTGGTGGGTTGTCTTAGCTTTTTTAATCATAAGGATCATCGTACTTGGCAACAAGCGGACTTTGCTGTTATGTCTTTTGAGCTGTTTTATTTTTGCCGTCAGGTTCGAGCAATGGCAACGTAATTATCAAGAAGTCATCAAAACCTGTCAGGTGAATTCAGCCCAACATTTTTTGATTTATGCAGATAAAATAGCGGTTGACGGAAATATAATGAAGTGTGATGCTTTTTGGATTGAAAAGCGTGAAAAATTAAAATTGACTGCATTTTTAAAAAATGAGGAACAGCAAAAAGAGCTTAAGTCGATTGATGATTCTTTTACGATTGAATGTCAAGCCGATATTTCTCCTGTCAATCAGCCAACGAACGAAAACGAATTTGACTATCGAAAGTATTGTCAATCACAAAACATTTTCTTATCTGCTTTCATCAAGGATTGGGGCAGCATGAAAAGGGTTGAAAACTTCCAATCTTTTGAACCGATTTTGTTTTTGCACGATTTCAGAAAAAAATGTGCGCTTTCTTTTCAGAAACTGCCCGAACCGCTTGACTGGTATGCGATGATTTTGTTGTTGGGAATGCGAACCGATGATTTGTCAGACGTTTATTCATCAATCAAAAAGTTGGGACTGCTGTATATTTTTTGTCTATCAGGGATGCATGTTTTTTATCTGTCAAACTTTTTGTGTAGATTCGTTCAAAAGTTTGGTATCGACTATGAAACGGGGCAGTTGTTAAATCTGATCGTGCTACCGTGTTTTGTCTTTGTCGGAGGAGGTTCTCCCAGTCTTATCAGAGCAGTCATGATGAATGTTTTGGTGATTGGTTGTAATCGATTATTGAAGATTAAATTGACATCGTTAACCGCATGGTCATTTGTGCTTTTAATCAATCTGATGTCATGCCCCAAACTTCTGATGAGTTTTGGAACTCAGTTGAGCTATTTGTTAACGCTTGTAATCATTTTGCAGCAAGATGAAAATCAGATAGCGGCGAGTTTGAAAATCAATCTTCTCAGTCTGCCGATAATTTTGTATCAGACGTATCAATGGAATCTTTTTACATGTTTGTTTTCATTGATGATTTTGCCGCTTTTTGAGTGCATGATCTTGCCTGCGACTGTTTTGGGCGTCATTATCCCCGGTCATTTTTTATCGAGACCGTGTGCTTTGATTCTCAGAACGAGTTCAAATTTTTTGCAATTTTTGTCCAGGCTTCCAGGAAATATCGTATTCGGGAAACCTTCTTTGACATTCGTTTTAATGGCGCTGTTTTTAGCTGTGATGACTGAAACCCAAAAAAACGGACTGAAATTGTGGATTGTAATGTTTACGTGCTATTGTGCGATGTTTTTGGCAATCCATTTTCCGCTTTCATCTGAGATTGTGTATTTTGATATCGGCCAAGGAGACTGTACTTTAATCAGAAGTCAGTTTAATAGAGAAGTCATCATGATTGATACTGGCGGAAAAGTCAGCTTTAATACTCAGGAATGGCAAAAGCGAAAGGGACGCACGAATGGAGAAACGATTGTAGCCAACTACTTGTTAAGCAAAGGAATCAAAAAGATTGACCGTCTTTATCTGACTCACCAGGATGCTGACCATGTTGCTAATTTTCCCAGCATAAGCCAGACTATCGAAATCAAACAGGTAATTGTTCCTAAAGGGATGGAAAATCTTGAAAGTTTCAAAAAAAGACTTGAAGAATCGACAATTGGTCTTGAAAACGTTATTGGCGTTACGACTCAAGATGATGGCGTTGATAATGATTTAAGATTGCTGCATCCGTTTGAAAGCGGTCAAGGAACCAATGATGATTCGTTGGTTTTGTGGTACGATTTTAACGGTATTAAGTGTATTTTCACGGGCGATTTGCCTCAAGCAGGGGAAAAAGAAGTTATCACAAAGTATCCGGAAATAAATGCAGACATCTTAAAAACAGGGCATCACGGAAGCAAGACTTCAACGTCACCAGAGTTTGTCAGAAAAATGAACCCTAGGCTTGCGATAATTTCATGTGGCAGGAATAATCGTTACGGCCATCCAAATCAGGAAACGTTGGAAACGCTAAACAATAACGGAGTTCCATATTTATCAACCGCAAATTGCGGAATGATCAAATTAAGGAAAAGTTTTGGGGAGATGCCGTATCTATGTGTGTACGGTGATGGTACAGCCAGTCGACTTAACTTGCCGTTAAGGTAGCCTTTGCGACACAATTCAAAAGAATAAAGATTGCAAGAACTAACGCGGCAGATAATCAAGCAAGGATATTTCGCCAAAAACAATAAAGGAAGTGATAAATTGTCAACAGTTGCAGAAGTTATGAATCAAATTAAAAATGATAAGATAGGTTCGATCTACCTTATTTTAGGCAAAGAAAGATACTGTTCAGAGGAGATTAAGAATGCTTTGCTTGGAAAACTTTCTCCTCAGGAAAAAGAATTTAATTCAAGCATTTACGATATGGAAGAAACCCCCCTGGCATCTGCATTGAACGATGCGATGTCGGTGCCCTTTTTTGGAGATCGAAGAATCGTCATCGTCAATAATCCGTATTTTTTAACCGGAGAAAAAAAGAAGAACAAAGTTGAGCATGATATTGACGGATTATTGAAGTATTTGGAATATCCGCTTGAAACAACGACTCTTGTGTTTATTGCTCCTTATGAAAAACTTGATGAACGCAAAAAAGTCGTCAAAACATTGAAAAAAGTCGCAGATGTGGTTGAAAATCAACCATTGAAGGAAATACAAGTACGCCAAATAATCAATCAACGTCTTAAGAAAAACGGTTTGTCAATCGAGCCAAAAGCTTTTGATACTTTGATGGAACGTACTAATGCAGAGATATCATTGGCAATGAACGAGCTTGATAAGCTGATTCTTCTTTGCAAGGATGAACAAGTTATCTCAGAAGCTGAAGCAGATCGAATGATTTCAAGGAGTCTGGAGCAAAATGTTTTCGACTTGGTTGCGCTTGTTTTGAGTAGGAATACTCAAAAGTCGATTGAGATGTATCACGATTTGCTGCTTTCAAAAGAAGAACCGATTGCGATCAATGCGATTTTAATTGGGCAGTTCAGGCTGCTTTTGCAAGTTTCCATATTAAAAAGGCATGGTTTCTCTCAAGGAAGTATTACAACTGCTTTAAAAATCCATCCTTATCGTGTTAAATTGGCTTTGAGAACCGTCCAAAAATTTCAACAGGAAGATTTAAAGAATGCATACCTTGGTTTGGTAAAGGTTGAAAAACGCCTTAAGTCGACGGATCAAGATCCTGAATTGTTGTTTCAGCTTTTCATGCTCCAATTTTGCCAGCATGCAGCTTGATAAAAATAAATCGGATACAATTGTGAAAAGACTGGAAAAAACTATGCTTCAAATTAAAAAGCCGGATTATTTGCAATTAATTGCAAATAATCCGTTTTTTTATATTAATAACGATCTTTTGTTATGATGGGAATAATCAAAAAAATCGAGCTTTACATGTATCAAAACGTCCAGAAGAGAACGTTGTCAGCAATAAATTATTGGCGTACGATTGATTAGGTGATGCATTTTGAAAAAGTCTCGCTTATTAAAATTGAAAAAATTCCGGACAAAGTCAGTATGAATCGACCGACATTGTTTGGTGTTTTGGTTAATTCAAGAGGAAAACGGGCTTTTTTCCCACTGCTTTTAATTGATTAAGCAAGGCTTTTAAATAATTTTTGGAAATACAAAAAAAGACCGGAACCCCGGTCTTCTCAATAATAAGCTTATTTAGCCAAACGAGCAGCCATGCGTGACTTGTCACGAGCAGCCTTGTTAGCCTTGATCAAGCCTTTTGATTGAGCCTTGTCAACGGCAGAAACTGCTTCGCGGTAAAGTGCTTCAACGTTGTCAGCACCAACAGTCTTAGCTTTTTCAAATTTCTTAATTGCTGTACGCATCTTGCTCAATTGGGAAGAGTTGCGAGCGTTTGCTTTTTCGTTTGTTTTAACACGTTCGATTGCGGATTTGATAATTGGCATCTACTTTCACCTCCACTAAAATGATCCGTAACGGATATCATATAATTTTTCAACATATTTCATTATACAAGAGCAAATTCAACAATGCAATAATAAAATGAAATGTTGTCAAGAAAATTTCCTTGACAGCTATCAAAATACGATGAAACAATGGTGTTTTCAGGTGAAAATAAATTTTTCTTGCAATTGAAAAAGATATCTAGTATATTATTCACTGTACGTTAGAGTACGGACCCTGATCCTGGTTTGGCGACGGCCACCGACGTCTTACTCGGTTCAAGGCAACATTTTTGAAAGGTGGGAAATACATTGGCTATTTCAAACGAAAAGAAAAACGAAATTATGAAGAAGTATGCTCGTCATGAAGGCGACACTGGTTCTGCAGAAGTTCAAATTGCTGTTTTGACGGCAGACATCAACGAACTTAATGATCATATTCGTTCACACAAGAAGGATTATGCTTCACAACGCGGCTTGATGAAAAAGATCGGTCATCGTCGTAACTTGCTTGCATACTTGCGTAAAACAGATATCCAACGTTATCGCGAATTAATCAAGAGCTTGGGCTTGCGTCGTTAATTTGCCAAAAGAGATCGGAATGTCCGATCTCTTTTTTTTAGTTGTTTAATAAAAAATGTTATTGCTGGTGTGAATAACAATTTGCTGATTAGAAAAAGGACATAAGCGAAAAGATGTTTGAAATCAAGCATAATTTCAGGTTGGAACGAGCAAAAAAAGCGAGCATGTGTTATAATTAAAGTTCGATAACTAGGTTTTAGCAGATGCATTATTTTTTTAAATGTGGGACGAACGTGAATGACGTTCGGATTGCATAAAAAAAGAAACAGCTTGGTTTTTTGCCAAATACAGAACTGATGAAAGGTAGATAACTATGGATTTAAAAAATAGCCACATTATGACTGCAATGGTAACACCGTTCGGCAAGGACGGAAACGTTGATTATGAATTGTTGAAAAAATTGATTGACCATTTGCTTTCAACTGGAACGGACGGGATCTTGGTGTCGGGAACGACGGGAGAAGGCCCGACTCTGACCGAAGAAGAAAAAATAGAATTGATTGAAAAGACGGTTGAATATGTCGCGGGACGTGTTCCGGTTGTGGCGGGAACGGGTTCGAACAATACGAAAGCAACAATTGAGTATACGAACAAGGTTGCTAAAATCGATGGGGTTGATGCAGCACTCGTTGTCGTTCCTTACTATAACAAACCTGATCAGGCCGGAATGATTGCCCATTTTACTGCTGTTGCCGATAACGTTGATTTGCCGATCGTCATGTACAACATTCCAGGACGCACGGGCGTAACGATGGAAGTTAAAACGATTGCTGAGCTTTCAAAGCATCAAAATATCATTGGCATCAAAGATTGTACCGGAATCGTCAATATGGCAGAAATCGTTGCAAATACTCCGAATGATTTCTTGGCATTTACTGGTGAAGATGCTGATGCCTTGGCTGCCAGAAACGTTGGCGCACAAGGCGTTATTTCCGTTGCAAGTCATTTGTTCGGAAAAGAAATCAGTCAGATGTATGCCGCAAATTCAAAGGGTGACAACGAAATTGCCGGCGAGTTGATGAGGGATCTTACGCCAAAGATGAAGGCTTTGTTTTCTCATCCGTCTCCGTCACCGGTAAAAGCTGCTTTGAATCATGTCGGAATCGAAGTCGGCGGATGCCGTCTGCCGATTCTTGCGCTTGATGATGCTCAGGCATCAGTTTTATTCAATCAGTTGGGAATTTGAAAAATCGAGGTGGAAAAATGAGTGACATTAAGATCATCGCACTTGGCGGCGTTAGAGAAAATGCGAAGAACATGTATGTCGTTGAAGTTGATGACAATATTTATATTTTAGACTGCGGTTTGAAATATCCTGAAAATGAATTGCTCGGAATTGATACCGTAATTCCTGATTTTGAATATCTCAGACAAAATGCGAGAAGAATCGTTGGAGTCTTTTTAACTCATGGTCATGCAGATGCGATTGGTGCTTTACCTTATTTTGTGAGTGAATTCGACGTTCCGGTCTTTGGTTCGGAACTTACGATCGAACTTGCCAAGATTGCGTGCGCAAATGAAGATGCGGCAAAAGATTTTGATGATTTTCACATTGTTGACGAAAAAACGGAGATTGATTTTGAAAGCGCAACTGTATCATTTTTTAAAACGACACACTCTGTTCCCGAAAGTTTCGGGATTGTTGTCAAGACTCGCAAAGGCAACATTGTTTACACGGGTGACTTTAAATTTGATCAAACTGCTGCAGTCGGATATAAGACTGATTTGGGACGTTTGGCTGAAATCGGTCATAAAGGTGTTTTGGCGCTTCTCAGCGATTCGGCAAATGCGGAAAATCCCAAAGAAACAGTTGACGAGCACGTTATTTTCGATTTTATCAGTGAAACTTTTGAATATCACAAGGGACGGATTATCGTTGCGTGCGTTGCCTCAAACATTTTGCGCGTTCAACAAATTTTTGAAGCAGCGAGCGCAAACGATCGTAAGGTTGTTTTAACCGGGCATGATGCGGAAAAAATCGTCAAAACGGCAATGAGACTCAATAAACTGCATTTGCCAAGCGACGATTTATTGGTTCCGCTCAAGGATATTAAAAAATATAATGATGATGAAGTTGTTATTTTAGAGACTGGTCGATCAGGAGAGCCGCTTAAGTCATTGCAGAAGATGGCTTTAGGAAGACACCGTGCGGTCAACATTCACGAAGGAGACCTCGTGTTCATCACGACTACGCCGTCACATGCGGTTGAAACGACGGTTGCAAAGACGCGCGACATGATTTATCGTGCTGGCGGTACGGTCAAGGCAATCTCTGATGAATTCAATTCGTCAGGCCATGCAAGCAAAAACGATCTTGAGTTGATGATGAATCTGCTTGAGCCTGAATATGTTTTCCCGGTTCAGGGCGAGTATCGTTTGATGTCCGCAAATGCTGATTGCGCAAGTGCCATCGGAATTGACGATGACCACATTTTCTTGCTCAATAAAGGTGACGTTGCTGAATTTGAAAATGACAAAATGATAGTTGCGTCATCTGTTGAGTCCGGAAATACGATGATTGACGGAAGCGGAATCGGTGATATCGGAAATATTGTTCTTCGAGATCGCAAAATTCTTTCAGAGGACGGGATTTTTATTGCCGTTGTAACGATTGATCGCAAAAAGAACAAAATTGTCGATGTTCCGAAGATTGCAACGCGCGGCTTTGTTTATGTTAAGACGAGTCGGGATTTGATGGCCGAAAGTTCAGACCTTGTTGCAAATGTCGTTCAGCAAAATCTTGACAACAAGGAATATGACTGGAGTCACTTGAAACAGGACGTTCGCGATCAGCTAAATCATTTCCTTTACGAACAAACAAAGCGCCATCCGGTGATTTTGCCGGTAATTATGGAAATCAACGCACGTCGCGGTGGAAGCCAGGGCAAAAAGAAAAAAGCAAACTCCAAGAGCGAAAAGAAACAGACAAAGGCCGCTCGAACGGAAAAGAAAAATAAGAAAAAGAGCAGTAAGTGATTTAGTGGGGCCGGAGAAAACTTCGGTTCCATTTTTTTAAGAGAGGTACGTTATTTGGAAAAAGAACTGCTGTATAAGAGTGCGGAAAAGTCTTTGGCTAATAAAGACTATTTTAAAGCTGCTGAAGAATTGTCAAAACTTTATGTTGAATACGGCGAAAAAAATTTTCGGATAAATTATTTATTGTTCATTTCTTTCAAAAATTTAAATGAACATGAACGTGCAGTTGAAACAGCTGAGGAATGTTTAGAAAACTATATCAGAGATAATTGTAAATTTAGCCAATATCTAAGCGAAAAGATTCTTTCCGGCGGGATGATTCAAGCACTGCAGCTGAAAAAACAGCTGGAACCTTATATGAAAGAACCAGAACAAAAGTATTTTTCACAAGAGATTTCCGAAGCATTTGAAAAGTTTCTTGAAGGAAATGAAAAAACCTTCCAAAAAGTCAACAAGAGATTTGCTCATTGCGGATCTTTGGATGTTCATGAGCAATCTGATGCGGTTAAAGAGGCATGCTGTTTGGATGAAAATTCTTATGTCAAGTCTGCCAAGAGAGCCTGCTCTGATGAATATTTGCATCCGATGATATGCGGAAGCATTTTAAGCGAACTAAAAAAACTTGGGTATTCTGAAAAAATCCAGTGTTTCTGTCCGTTGTCAAACGAGGTTTGCGATGTCATCCCAAGCAAATTATGTGAAATTGATGAAAGCGTTCTTTACATGAGCATGAAAAAAAGACTTGAAGAAGATTTGACGATTCCCTTTGATTTAAAAGCAAGGTATCTTGATGAAATAAAGATCAAACTGATGATGATCTGGCCGCAAATGCAAGAATTTAATGAAACGAGCGGTGAAGTTTTATATTCTGAATTTATCGGGAAACGTGTTTCAAAACGTTCCGAATGGTTTGAAAAACAGCTTAAAGTCCTGGAAAAATAAGAATTTGTTTAAAATGAACACAAATTTTGCGTTTGGTATTTACAAAAGGTGTTCTTGAATATATAATAATTCAAGGTTTTCAACGAAGGAGGTTCAAAGTGAAATTAATACTTTGAATTCTTTGTTGAAAGTAGTATAATAATGCTTAAAGGATTATCGGCGTTATGCGGATTATCTTTGCAAATTAACAGGAGGTTCTATTAATGGCTAAAGAACATTACGAAAGAACAAAACCCCATGTAAACATTGGTACAATCGGACACGTTGACCATGGGAAAACAACTTTGACAGCAGCTATTACGACTGTTTTGGCTGAAAAAGGTTTGGCTAAGGCTGAAGATTACGCTTCAATCGATGCTGCTCCAGAAGAACGTGAACGTGGTATCACAATCAACACAGCACACGTTGAATACGAAACAGAAAAGCGTCACTATGCGCACATCGATGCTCCAGGTCACGCTGACTACGTTAAGAACATGATTACTGGTGCTGCACAAATGGATGGTGCTATCTTGGTTGTTGCCGCAACTGATGGCCCTATGCCACAAACACGTGAACACATCTTGTTGGCTCGTCAGGTTGGCGTTGAATACATCGTTGTATTCTTGAACAAGTGTGATTTGGTTGACGACGAAGAATTGCTTGACCTTGTTGAAATGGAAGTTCGTGATCTCTTGAGCGAATACGATTTCCCTGGTGATGACATTCCTGTTGTTCGTGGTTCTGCTTTGAAGGCATTGGAAGGCGACGAAGATGCTAAGAAGAAGATTCTTGAATTGATGGATATCGTTGACGAATATATTCCAACACCAGAACGTCCTACAGACAAGCCATTCTTGATGCCTGTCGAAGACGTATTTACGATTACTGGTCGTGGTACGGTTGCTTCTGGTCGTATCGATCGTGGTACGGTTAAGGTTGGCGATGAAGTTGAAATCGTCGGCTTGAAGGAAGACGTTATCAAGACGACTGTTACGGGTGTTGAAATGTTCCGTAAGACTCTTGATCTTGGTGAAGCTGGTGACAACATCGGTGCATTGCTCCGTGGTGTTGACCGTTCACAAGTTGAACGTGGCCAAGTTCTTGCAAAGCCAGGTTCAATTCAAACACACAAGAAGTTCAAGGGCGAAGTTTACGTTCTTACAAAAGAAGAAGGTGGCCGTCATACAGCCTTCTTCTCAAACTACCGTCCACAATTCTACTTCCACACAACTGACGTTACGGGTGTTATCGAATTGCCAGAAGGCGTAGAAATGGTTATGCCTGGTGATAACGTTACATTTACAGTTGAATTGATCGCACCAGTTGCTATCGAAAAAGGTCTTAAGTTCACTGTTCGTGAAGGTGGCCGTACTGTTGGTGCCGGCGTTGTTTCCGAAATCGACGACTAATATTCAATCGAATGTTAAAAGAGAAGCTGAGGTTAGCCTCGGCTTCTTTTTTGGATTTTTAGAGTTATAAACATTTACAAATCGGCATTTCTAGGTTAAACTAGTTGAGTATGCAATTACAATAACAGAATTGTAGAAACTATTTTACTCGGAGGGAAAATAATGTCTGTAAAATGGGAAAAAGAAGAAGGTACAAACAACGGTAAGTTGACCTTTGAAATCGAACCTGCAAAAATCAAGGAAGGTTTGGACGTTGCATTCAATCGCGTTAAAAAATCTTTGAATGTTCCAGGCTTCCGCAAAGGAAAGGTTCCTCGTCAAATCTTCAATAAAATGTTTGGTGAAGAATCATTGTATCAAGATGCTTTGAATGCTGTTCTTCCTGAAGCATATACGAATGCTGTCAAGGAATCTGACATCAAGCCTGTTGATCAACCGGAAATCGATGTTGAATCAATGGAAAAAGATTCTGCATGGGTTTTGACTGCTAAAGTTACTGTTGAACCAGAAGTAGAACTTGGTGAATACAAAGGCCTTGAAGTGGCTGCACAATCAACAGAAGTTACGGATGAAGACGTTGACGCTGAATTGAATCGTATGCGTGAACAACAAGCCGAACTTGTTTTGAAAGAAGATGCTCCTGCAGAAAAAGGCGATACGGTCGTTATTGATTTTAACGGTACGATTGATGGCGTTCCTTTTGAAGGCGGCAAGAGCGAAAACTATTCTCTTGAACTTGGCTCAAACACGTTCATTCCAGGTTTCGAAGATCAGTTGGTAGGTCATAAAGCTGACGAAGACGTTGATGTCAAGGTAACGTTCCCTGAAGACTATCAAGCAGAGGATCTTCAAGGCAAAGAAGCTGTTTTTGCTACAAAGATTCATGAAGTTAAGGCTAAGGAATTGCCTGAACTTGACGATGATTTTGCAAAGGACGTTGATGAAGAAGTTGAAACTTTAGTTGAACTTAAAGCTAAGGTTCGTGAAGAACTCGAAAACAACAAAAAAGAAGCTGCTCACGAAAAAGTTCAAGACGAAGCAATCGAAAAGGCTGTTGAAAATGCAAAGATCGGTGAAATTCCAGCAGTCATGATTGATGAAGACGTTCATCGTCAAATGGAACAATATCTCGGCGGCATGCAACAACAAGGCATCAGCGCTGACATGTATTATAAGCTTACTGGCACAACGGAAGAAGATCTTCATAAGCAGTTTGAAGAAGGCGCTGCAAAGCGTGTCAAGACCAATCTTGTTCTTGAAGCAATCGTTGCTGCTGAAGGCGTAACGGCCACTGAAGAAGAAATTGACAAAGAAATCAAAGAATTGGCTGCTCAATACGGCATGGATGAAAAGGCAGTTCGTTCTGCATTGTCAGATGATATGCTCAACCATGACATTTCAATCAGAAAAGTTGTTGATGAAATCACAGATTCTGCAAAGCAAGTCGAAAAGGATTAATTTCTGTTAATCAGAATTGAGAATACGGTGATTGCGGTAATTTGTCTGCAATTGCCGTATTTTTTTGGTTGCTTCAATCAAAATTGAGCCAACTATTAGCGTTTATTCTCAATCTCTGATAAAATGGAGTAAATAAGCTACTAAGGTGATAATAAATGTACGACAATACAGATCAAAGTGAATCAGCAATCTGCTCATTTTGCGGTAAAAGCGAACACCAGGTCAAAAGCATGATTTCCGGACCGGGAGTTTACATCTGCAACGAATGCGTTGAGTTGGCACAGTCAATCATCAGTGAAGAAAACAAGGTTTCTGCACAGCGCGAATTGACTGATGTTTTAACGCCAAAGGAAATCGTAAAAACTTTAAATCAGTATGTCATTGGTCAAAACGAGGCCAAGAAGACATTGGCGGTTGCGGTTTACAATCATTACAAGCGCATCAACGCAATGCTTGAAGATGAGAACGAAGATACGGAACTTCAAAAAAGCAATATCTGCTTGATTGGACCAACCGGGTCCGGTAAGACGTATCTTGCGCAAAGTTTGGCGAAATTGCTGAACGTTCCTTTTGCAATCGCTGATGCTACGACGCTGACTGAAGCAGGTTACGTTGGCGAAGACGTTGAAAATATTTTGCTGAAGCTCTTGCAAAATGCGGATTACGATGTAGAGCGTGCACAAAGAGGAATCATCTACATCGATGAAATTGACAAAATTGCTAAAAAGAGCGAAAACGTTTCAATTACGCGTGACGTTTCTGGTGAAGGCGTTCAACAATCTTTGCTTAAAATTTTGGAAGGAACGATTGCGAACGTTCCTCCGCAAGGCGGCAGAAAGCATCCGCAGCAAGAATTTATACAAATAGATACGACCAACATCTTGTTTATTGTCGGTGGTGCTTTTGATGGCATTGAAAAAATCGTCAAGAACCGCTTAGGCGATAAAACAATCGGATTTGGCGTTGAAGCACGCAAGAACTATGATGAATCAAAGAGCCTGATGCAGCAGATTATTCCCGAAGATTTGCTTAAATTTGGTTTGATTCCTGAATTTATCGGACGTTTGCCGATTATAACCGCTCTTGAAAAATTGACGGAAGATGATCTGGTTCGAATATTGACTGAACCCAAAAATGCTTTGGTTAAGCAATATGCTAAACTTCTGTCGTTCGATGACTGCGAACTGGTTTTTGAAGACGATGCTTTGCGCGAAGTTGCGCGTTTGGCAATCGAACGTAATACCGGCGCACGCGGATTGCGTTCGATCATTGAAGCAACGATGCGCGATGTTATGTTTGACGTTCCGAGCGATAAGAATATCGCCAAGGTTGTTATTACGAAAGAGACTGTTGACGGTACGGGAAAGCCTGAAATCGTCAAAAAGTAATTGGTATCTAAAAATTAAGTTATTCGTAGGGTATTTTATTTAATTTTGCCGGTTTTTTTGATAAAATTAACGCGAATAGTTTTTTCAGGAGGTTTCTACAGATGGATAAACCACAAATTGGTGTTATTGGTATGGCCGTAATGGGCAAAAATTTGGCTTTGAACATAGAAAGCCGCGGATTTACGGTTGCAATTTTCAATCGTTCAGGTTGGAAGACAGAAAAGGTTGTTGCAGATCACCCGGACAAAAATCTTGTTCCGAGTTACACGATTGAAGATTTTGTCAACTCTTTAGAGAAGCCGCGTCGGATTATTTTGATGGTTAAGGCCGGTGCTCCGACGGATGCGACAATTGCCAAATTGCTTCCGTTCCTTGAAAAAGGCGATGTTTTGATTGATGGCGGCAACACGTTCTTCGAAGACACGGTGCGTCGCAATAAGGAACTTGACAACTCTGGAATCAACTTTATCGGCATGGGCGTCTCAGGCGGTGAAAAGGGTGCTCTTGAAGGCCCGTCGCTTATGCCCGGTGGTCAAAAAGAAGCCTATGATCTTGTTGAGCCGATCTTGAAGAAAATTGCTGCCAAGGCAGAAGACGGTGAACCTTGCGTATCTTACATCGGTCCTAATGGTGCCGGTCACTACGTAAAGATGGTTCATAACGGAATTGAATATGGCGATATGGAGCTTATCTCTGAAAGCTATAACCTTTTGCGCAATTTGCTGGGGCTTTCCGTCGAAGAAATCGCAGACATCTTCCATGAATGGAAAGACGGTGAACTTGACAGCTATTTGATTGATATTACTGCGGATATTTTGACGCGCAAAGATGATGAAGGAACAGATAATCCGATTGTCGACATGATTCTCGATCGTGCCGGAAACAAGGGAACAGGCAAATGGAGTTCACAAAGTGCGCTTGAACTTGGCGTACCGCAATCATTGATTACGGAATCTGTTTACTCACGCTATATTTCGGCATTGAAAGATGAGCGCGTTGCTGCTTCTAAGGTTTTAAAAGCTCCTGCTAAGGTTGAAATTACGGATGACGAAAAGAAGGAATTGATTGAAAAGATTCGTCAAGCGCTCTATTTCAGTAAGATTATGAGTTACGCTCAAGGTTTTGAACAAATGCGCGTTGCTTCAGAACATTATGACTGGAACTTGAAGTATGGCGAACTTGCTATGATTTGGCGTGAAGGCTGCATTATTCGTGCACAATTCCTCCAAAAGATAACTGATGCGTTTACTGCTGATCCTAAACTTAAGAATTTGCTTCTTGATTCGTACTTTACGGATGTTGCTGCCAAGTATCAGTCTGCCGTTCGTGATGTTGCTGCGCTTGCAATCCGTGCCGGCATTCCGTGCCCTGGATTTACCAGCGCAATCACTTATTACGATCAATATCGCTCAGAAGTTCTTCCAGCCAACCTTATTCAGGCTCAACGCGATTACTTTGGTGCTCACACATATGAACGTACTGATAAAGAAGGCATGTATCATTACGAATGGTATCATGAAGAGTAATCATCCATATGATTGTTCAACGTCAGCCCAGGAGGCTGGCGTTTTTTATTGTTTTTACAGTTGAAATATTATAAAATGATTAGAGGGGCATCTTAATCATTGTTGGTATTCGCAACTAAGTACTTTTTAAATGATGCCTAAACGTGTATACTATAAGTTAGCTTAAAAGTATCAAAGAGTGTATGGAATGCTTATTTCAAAAAATATTTTTTAGGAGTGTAATAGATGAGCAGAATTTTGATTATTGAGGACGAAGATAATTTGTCCAACTTCGTTAGCCTTGAACTTCAACATGAAGGATATGAAACAAAGGTATGTGAAAATGGTCGTGAAGGCTTGGATACTGCATTGAATGAAGATTGGGATGCAATTTTGCTTGACTTGATGCTCCCAGAACTGAACGGATTGGAAGTATGCCGTCGTCTTCGTCAATCAAAGAGCACGCCGATTATTATGATGACTGCGCGCGATTCTGTCATCGATCGAGTTTCCGGGTTGGATCACGGGGCTGATGATTATGTCGTTAAGCCATTTGCAATTGAAGAATTGTTGGCACGTTTGCGTGCCGTTTTGCGTCGCGTTGATTTCGAAAATGACAATGGAACGACAAAGCAGACAACCGTAACTTATCGTGATTTGACAATTGAAAAGGAAAACCGCGTCGTACGTCGCGGTGACGAAATCATCGAGCTTACCAAGCGTGAATATGAATTGTTGTTGACGCTGATGGAAAACATTAATGTTGTTTTAGCGCGCGACGTTCTTTTGAAAAAAGTTTGGGGATATGAATCTCAAATCGAAACCAACGTTGTTGACGTATATATCCGTTACCTGCGCAATAAGATCGACCGTCCAGGCGAAGACAGCTACATTCAAACTGTTCGTGGTACCGGGTATGTAATGCGTTCCTAAGGTTTTGTAAAAAGATGTCAAAACTTCGTAACGAAAAAAATGGCAACAGATCCTTTTTCTCGCTTAAAGCAAAGTGGTCGATCGGTACGGGAATTGGGGTTTTGGTAATTTTTGCGGTTTTCTCGGTAATGCTTTTTCAAAGTTTTTCAAGTTTGCTGATGAATCAGGAAAAGCAATATGCAGAAGATTCTTTACGGACTGCAATCGGAAAGCTGGCGGACAACGAGGGTGAGTTAACTAAGCAAGATGTTGTAAAAAGTCTAAGTCTTAAGATAACTCCAAGCGACAACCAGAATTTGTATACGAATTCCGTTTATACATCGCTGACTCGTGAAAATATCGGAATCAGTGTCTATAATTTATCAGGCGATCTTGTATTCGCCTCAAGGAACGTTCCTGTCAAATTCAGTTCTGGCAGCTATCAGGAGAGTCGTCTGGCTAAAGACAAGAATGGACGGTCAATCTATGTTTTGAGTCATTCCGTTTATTCCAAGACAACTCACCAGACGATCGGATATGTTCAGGTTACGAATAGTTTAATCAGTTATGATCGAACAAGGCAAAGACTGGTAATTATTTTTCTTGTCTTTGGTTTGACTGCGGCTTTTGCGCTCGCGCTGCTTGCTTATGGACTTTCATCTTGGCTTTTGCGGCCAGTCGATGACATTCATGACGTTATCGGAAAAATTACCCAAGGTGATGAAAGCGAGGCATTGGCCAACGTCAGAGTTCCCGAATATAACTACAAAGATGAGCTCGTTGAATTGGGCGAAATGTTCAATGGCATGCTTGATCGAATGGAGAGGTACGTTGAACAGCAGCAACAATTTGTTGAAGACGTTTCTCATGAATTAAGAACGCCCGTAGCTATCATTCAAGGACATTTGGAAATGCTTAACCGCTGGGGAAAAGATGATCCTAAAGTCTTGGATAATTCAATCAAGGCTTCATTACAGGAAATCAATCGAATGAAAAGTTTGGTTCAGGAAATGTTGGATCTGTCAAGGGCTGAGCAAGTTGAAATCCAGTTTGCAAATGAGGTTACGGACGTCAAGGAAGTCGGCATGCTGGTCTACAGCAATTTTAAGATGATTCATCCTGAATTTACGTTTGTGATGGACTGTGATTTGAAAGAAGCGACTAAAGTTCAAATATATAGGAATCACTTGGAACAAATATTGATAATTTTAATGGACAATGCCGTTAAATATTCAACAAATCGACCTGAAGTCCATATGTCGCTTGCAAAGACCTCGAGATATGCGCAAATTGTAGTGCAGGATTTCGGTGAGGGAATTTCGCAAGAAAACGCAAGCAAGATTTTTGATCGATTCTATCGTGTCGATAAGGCCCGCAGTCGTGATAAAGGCGGAAACGGTTTGGGACTTGCCATTGCCCATCGCTTGATTGAGGGTTACCATGGAAAGATGACCGTTGAAAGCGTCCTGGGCCAGGGGTCTGTTTTTAGGATTTCTTTGCCATTGATTCGCGAAGAAGAAAAGGTTATAGAAGAAAGTGAGCGTTCATTATGATTGAGATTATTGAATTTTCCGTTAATAGCAAAGATGCAGACAAACTTATCTTGGAACTGAACCAAAGCTTGAGCGAAATTACTGGGGATGATGGGACGTCAAGGTTTAAGAAAGCTTTCTGATAACGTTGTCGGAATAAAGCGAATATATTCCAAGGAAAATTGCGTCGGCATCGGGCGTGCGATTATAGAAAAGCTGGAAGCAAAAGCCGTGGATTTTGCTTGAAACCAGGAAACAGAACACGCATGCTATTTTTAAAAAATTGAATATGTAAAAAAACACTCGTCATTCAGGCGAGTGTTTTTTACATATTAGACGAATCCCCGCTTTTTAAGTCTTGAAAAGTTGCAAATTACTAAAAGCAGACCGCAAGACAGTAATGAAACGATACAGCCGACGTCGAGATACGGAGGAACGTATTTTAAAACGATTCGATGCTTTCCGGAAGAGAGCATCGCACCGATAAACGTATTTTGGATTTTAATGATCGAAGTCGATTTTCCGTCGACTGTCAAATGCCATCCTTGGTTGTAAGGAATGGTCGTTGCCATCATCTGATTTGAGTCCAAGCTCAAATTACCTTTGATTAAAGTTGATGTTGCCTTCATACTGGTCAAGCTGTTGATTTTGACCTGTTCCAGCTTATTCAAGACCGCCTGCGTATCCAATTGATATAAAACAAAGTTGTTGAGCCAGAGACTGTCCTTTTTAAAACGTGCCGTAAGGACGATTTCATTGCCTTTATCGTGGTTGGCAACGTTTATGACAACCGTATGTCTGAATGTTCCGTAATGATTTAACAAGCGGTTTCCGCGGTACCACGTAACGTTATCGCTGTTGAGACACGGACCGAGCGTGACATAGTAAGAGTCGTCTGTTTTAGGCGTAAATTTAAAGATTATTTTGGCTTCCTTGCTGCGTTTGATTTTTTTAAAGGATGAATTGGTCAAATTTACCTGTTTAGGCGTATTTTGGAAGATGACCTCATTGAAATTGCAAGGATAGAAATATCTCGTTGACGGCCATGTCGAAGTTGCCGAATTCAGCCAAGAAGTCTGATAATTTATCGGATCGTTGTAAAGAATTTTTTGATTAAGCAAGGCTCTGTTGGACGCATAGATAATATTTGCCGAATAAGGATTTCGGTAGATTCTCGTACTTTCCGTCTCCTTGACCAGATTGTATTCTGCTGCATCGGGACGCTCGCTGACGACGTTCAGATCCGTTTTTGGCTGTTCTATTTCTGCCGAGTCTTTTGGTTGAATCAAGTATTTCATGTCAAGCAATCCATCGGTAATCAAAGTTCCGTTCGTGTAGGCCACATAGTTGTCGCCATCAGGATTTCCAATCTGACCGTAAAAGTCAGGGATGCTTTTTTCAAGTGCGGAACTGAAATATGAGCCAAAATTCATGTTTTGTGCAAGACCGTCGTTTTTTGTGCGACAATAAAGCGAGGCGACCCGATAAAGCGACTTGTCCAAAGAATCAAGTGCCTTTTTGTCTTGGGCCAGCGTTTTTGTCGGATCGGCAAATTCTTTTTGAGTCAAATAGCTAAGATTGTTAAGCGACATACAGGCATTAATGCTCATTTCAAAAATGACAACGATCAAGAGCAGAAAATCTTTTGAATCAAAGTCTAACAATTTGTCTGGCAGTGACATCAAAATAAGCGTCAGCAAGGCAAAAACGGCTGAAATAATCAAAGTCTGTTTTGATGCAAAACTAAATTTTTTAAGGTTGATCGCAACGTAAATAATGACTCCGGCATACAGAATTCCCGGAACTGTCAGGAAAATCCTTGTTTGACGAGATCTTTTTGACAGTGCGGCATGCGCAAGAAAAATCATCCAAAAACTGACAATGAAAGAAAATCGATACGGATACCAGACCGGAAATTGCATCCCATGCCAAAATAAATCAAGCGGTTCAAAGCACATCGACAAGATGAGAAAACAGGTAATGAGAAAAGCCGTAATCCTTGATCGCAGTTTGATTTTTTTGCAAAAGAAGAACAAACAAAATGCAAACAATGCCAAGCTTGAGATAAATAAATTCGGCTGACCCGACGGTAGCTGATCGAAATTAAAGGCACCCATTGTCAGTTTGGAAACCATTTTAATCGGGTTATATTCAAGCTTAAAACTGATTTTTTCCTGCATGTATTGGCCCTTGCTTACTGACAGGGTGTAAAGAGTAGAAAGAAGCGTCAAACAGCCAACGCCAACGGCAAGCAAAGAGCTTCCGACAAAAATTGCGGCTTTTTTAAGCATGATTTTTGGAGTTTCGAAGTTGTCGAAAGCATACCAGATGAAAAAAAGTACTAAAAAAATACAGATCATATAAGCCATGTAATAGTTAATGATGATCATAAAGCCGAGAAAAAGAACGTAGCAAGCAGGTTTTGCAGTTTCCATCAGATTATAAAAGCCGACAATTATCAGCGGCAAAAAGACGCAAGCATCAAGCCACAACAAATTGAATTGGTTGGCAACGAACCATCCCATCATTGCATATGTAACGGCAAGCGCTGAATTGACGAGCCTTGTTTTTTTATTTCGTTTTTGAAGCAGCCAGGCCATTGCAAGGCCGGAACATCCATACTTCAAGAGCGTGACGAGCATAATGCCTGCAGTGAGCGTTTTTCCTTTAAAAAACAAGAAAATCAGGTTGAACGGACTTAAGAGATAGTAGGCAAATTCTCCGAGCATTTCTCCGCCAATGGCTTTTGAAAACGAATAAAAGATTTTTGTCGGATCGTGAAGCAGCGTGTCGCGATATGCAGCGAAGAAGTCGACGTATTGCTGCCCCAAATCAACGGTTAAAAGGCTGCTTTTGCCAAATGGATACATTCCTCGATAGATAAAGTATCCAAGCATGATCGTGACAGGAACGAAGAATCCGACGAATAACGGATAATTTTTTTTAATGAATTCTTTTTTCATGAATTTCGATTCCCTTCGAATTAATTACGTATAGCATAACACCATAAAGCTAAAAAAGATGCTTGAAATCATAAATATGAAATAATTTTAAAAATTAGATAAGTTTGAGCAAATTTACTCAAATTTTATAACTAATATAGGCTATTTTAGCATATAATGAAAGGAACATGCAGAATATGAATTGTTTCAGATCAGATATTTCACTGACTTGCTAAAATAGCGTATAATAAGCTGATGGGAACATCATAATGAAAAGATAGGAGTTTTTGGCGGTGAATTTTTTAAAAAAAGCCAACATCAATCACGATAAAAAAAATAAATCACATATTCCTTTCAGATTAAACTTTCTTTTTTTCGTCGTTTTTATTTTGTTTGCGGCTCTGATTGTCCAACTTGCATATTTGCAGATAGTTTTTGGACCACGTTTTGAGTCCGAAGCTCAAAGCGGTGACACAAGGACCGAAACAAAAAATGTTCAACGCGGGATGATTTATGATTCGACCGGTAAAATCTTAGTGGCAAACAATACTTCAAGGGCGATTACCTATACCAAGCCGCTGATGATTTCTTCTTCTGACATGTTCAAGATTGCCAATAACTTGATAAAATATGTTGAAATTGAACCAAGCGAATTGTCCGATTCCAATAAGGAAGACTATTATTTGGCCAATCCAAAGCATGAAAAGTTCGTCAAAAGTCAAATCAAAGATGCAAAAAAAATTACCGATTCATCCAAGCTGTATCACATGGAACAGGATTATGTCAAGAAACACAAACTTGGAACGAAACTCACTGACAGCCAAAAGCGAGCAGCAACCGTTTATGCAAAAATGAACGGTGCCTATTCGCTGTCGACTGTTTATATCAAGACAAAAGACGTGACCGATAATGAAATGGCCGTCGTTGGCGAAAATCTCTCGGAGCTTCCGGGAATCAAAATCGGAACAAGCTGGACGCGTTCATATCCTAACGGTGATTCCGTCAAAAGCGTTATCGGAACCGTTACGACTGAAAAGCAAGGCCTTCCGAGCGATATGATCAATACTCTGTTGGCAGAGGGATATTCGCGAAATGACAGCGTTGGTTCGAGTTATGTCGAATCACAATATGAAAACGTCTTGAAGGGAACCAAAGAAGTCATCAACGTTGAAACCAGAAATAACAAAATTGTCAAAGAGATCAAGCAATACGGCGGCAAAGCCGGTGACAACGTCGAATTGACGATTAACTCCGATTTTCAAAACAAGGTTCAAAAGATCATGAACGATTGCGTCAAATCGATTGTCGGAGGCAATCCTTATTCTCCTGGCGGTTATGCCGTAGTGATGAATCCGAACACCGGCGGCATCTACGCTTTGGCAGGCGTCAACCGTAACGTGAAAACAGGTAAAATTACCGACAACGCCCTTGGAGCAATCAATCAGACTTATGTAATGGGATCCGTCGTTAAGGGCGCAATGGTGCTCGGAGCTTTGAAATCCGGCGTGATCACGCCATCAAATAATACGTTGACGGACGAGCCGATCAAACTCAAGGGGACGGCAACCAAATCTTCTTGGTTCAATAAGACCGGCGGAGCAAACCTGTCTTTGACGGCATCCGACGCATTGGAAGTTTCTTCAAACTCGTACATGATGAAGCTTGCCATGATGGAAGGCGGATTCAACTATGTTCCCGGGTCAGCGCTGTCGCTTTCGAATTCGATTTTTGACAAGCTTCGTTCCAATTTCAAGCAATTTGGACTTGGCGTTAAGACCGGAATTGACATTCCGGGAGAAGCAAAAGGCTTTGAAGGACCTGCTAATCAGGCTCACATTGGTAATGCGCTCGACTTGTCTTTTGGCAACTATGATTCGTATACGACGCTTCAGTTGGCACAGTACATTTCAACGATTGCAAACGGAGGATACAGACTGCAGCCGCATTTGCTTAAATCCATTCGCTCCACCAAGCGTGACGGTTCGCTCGGCGAGGTTAAGTATGAGTTTGAGCCGAACGTTTTGAACGTCGTTGGTGCAACTGATTCACAGTGGAACATCGTCAAAGAAGGTCTCTGGAAGGTCGTTCACGGCACCAGTTCCTACAGAACGGGGACGAGGCTTGCGGACATCAAGCCGGCAGTATGCGCCAAGTCAGGTACTGCGCAGACTTTTTATAATACTGCAGAAACCGAAACCCTTAGTCTTGTTACCTATGCTCCGCAGAAAAATCCGCAAGTTGCAATTGCCGTTGCTTTCCCTAATATCAGCGATAGTTCTTCCAGCATCAATTCAACTGCAGTTAAAGAAATTTACGATGCGTATTGGAAAACCGTGCAGACAAGTGATGGTTTAAAGTAGCAAAAGTGACAAATTGAGTGTATTTTTGCTGTCAAGTAAAAATACTTAACGAAAAACTGAAAAAATGCTGGTAATCAAACCGAAAAGATGATATGATATTAAGCGTTGGAGTTGCATCTTTGCAATTCGTTAAATGATACGTAAGTTTGGAGGTTTGAAAATGCGCGTAAACATCACATTGGAATGCACGGAATGTCATGAACAAACATACTTGACAAACAAGAACAAGCGTAACAATCCTGATCGCCTTGAGCTTAAGAAGTATTGCCCACGCGATCGCAAGGTTACATTACATCGTGAAACAAAATAACAACAGGCTTAAAACCCTGTTGTTTTTTTGTTAGTTAATATAACCGCTTACAAGGAATTGATCTTAATGAAGAAGACTTTTAGAAACAGACAGATTGAAATAATCAGACATCATGTTGAAGAAGCCGGATATTTAGCAGAAGAATTTATGCTTTACTCTAAGCTTTGCGCAGAAAGCAGTTGGAAAAACGCAAGGACGGTTGCTTTGACGATCAGCACCGAAATTGAAATTGATACCAAGCCTTTGATATCCTTGGCATGGGCAGACAAAAAGAAGGTCGTAGTGCCAAAAACGTTTCCGGGCAGAAAAATGGAATTCTTTGAAATCGTTCCGGAAAGCGAATACGAATTAACTTCTTTTGGAGTTTTAGAGCCAAAAGATGAAACGAAATCCGTGTCCCGTGATAAAATAAACTTGATTGTCGTTCCGGGAGTTGCGTTTACTCTCAAAGGACAAAGACTCGGATATGGCGGAGGCTTTTATGATCGCTATTTGAGCGGATATCGCGGAAATACGATTGCATTGGCTGATAGTTCAAGGTTGTACGAAAAACCTGAATGGGGAGAAGACAAGTTTGACATCGCAGTTCAAAAAGTTTTGAAACCATAATGGTTCAAGAAAGGAATTGGCTCAATGAATTACAAGTTTAAAAATTTTCCGGCAACCTGTGTTTTGATCGGAATCAACGTTGCAATCTACCTGCTGATGACCTTTGCCGGCGGAAGTCAGAATCCTGGCGTTTTGGTTCGATTCGGAGCAAATTTCGCACCGTATGTTTCCAATGGCGAGTATTGGCGGTTGTTGACAGCAATGTTCCTGCACATCGGTCTGGAGCATTTGGCATTGAATATGCTGACGCTGTATTTTATCGGTGCTTCGCTTGAACCGATTCTTGGTTCGGTTCGTTTTGCTGTTTTATATCTCGTAAGCGGAATTTGCGGGGATGCGGCAAGCTATTCTTTGACGAATGGCTTGTCTGCCGGAGCCAGCACTGCGTTGTTCGGATTATTCGGTGCATATTTGATGCTTGGAGAATCGTTCAGAAACAATGCCTACATTAAGATGATGGCGCGCCAGTTTTTACTGTTGGTCGTTTTGAATATTTTCTTTGATTTTTTCAGCAGCGGAATCGATATTTGGGGTCATATCGGCGGGTTGCTCAGCGGCTTTTTGTTCGGATACGTCATCGGAGCTCCGAAACTTGGAGAAATCCCGGTGGGTAAACGAGTCATCTGTGCAATAGCAATTTTAATGTTTTTGCTTGTTATATTCAAATCGGGTTTCGTTTATTAGTATTTTAAAGTATAATTATTTTCGGAGGACTTTTATGAAGACTTTGTACGATGTCCAGCAGTTGCTTAAACGTTTTGGAATATTTGTCTATGTTGGAAAAAGACTTTGGGATATTGAGCTGATGGCTTTGGAATTGGATAATTTATACAAAGCCCAGGCAATCGACCAGAAAACTTTTCTTAGCGCGAAGCTTGTTTTAGAAAGAGAGCATCGTTACGAGGAAAAACGTGAAAGGACGAAAAAGAACATAATGGAGGATGAAGTGTAATGGATAAGAAACTTATCGGTGTTGACCTTGGCGGGACGACAATCAAATTTGCGATTTTGACGCAAGATGGCGAGGTTCAGCAAAAATGGAGCATCAAGACTAATATTTTAGATGAAGGTTCACATATCGTTCCTGATATTATCGAATCAATCAACCATCATCTTAATTTGTATGAAATGAAGCCGGAACAGTTTATCGGCATCGGAATGGGAACTCCCGGGACGGTTGACGTTGAAAAGGGAACCGTTATCGGTGCTTATAATTTAAACTGGAAAACGTTGCAAAACGTTAAAGAAGAAGTAGAAAAAGGCACTGGCATTGCTTTTGCCCTCGACAACGATGCCAACGTTGCAGCTTTGGGCGAACAATGGAAAGGTGCCGGCGAAAATGCGGCCGATGTTGCTTTTATTACTTTAGGAACTGGCGTTGGCGGCGGCATCATCGCTGACGGAAAGCTTCTTCATGGTATGGGAGCTGCTGGTGAAGTAGGTCACGTTAACGTTGAACCTGGCGGATATCTTTGCACTTGCGGAAATCGTGGATGTCTTGAAACATATGCGTCAGCGACAGGCGTTGTTCGCGTTGCGCGCGATATGGCAGAAGAATTCGCTGGAAAGTCCGCACTTAAAGATGCCGTTGACAATGGTGATGACGTTACGTCGAAGATGGTTTTTGATTTGGCTAAAGAAGACGATGTCTTGGCTGTCAAAGTCGTTGATCGCGTTTGTCGCTACCTTGGGCTTGCATGCGCAAATATCAGCAGCATTTTGCATCCGGAATATATCGTCATCGGTGGTGGTGTATCTGCTGCCGGAAACTTCTTATTGGAACAAGTCGCCAAATATTTCAAGCAATATGCTTTTCCAACGATTCGCAACACGACGAAGATCAAATTGGCACGTCTTGGCAACGATGCCGGCGTAATCGGTGCAGCTTCTCTTGCGCTTAAATTTAAAGATTAGGACAAAATGCGTTTGCATCATCCCCGTTGCAGAAATGTAACGGGGATTTTTTGTATCATAGACTTGATTTTATCATCATAATATGCTGATATTATATTAGACGCTTTTTTAGTCTAGGAATCTGGAAAGAGGGATTAATCGTGAATTTAATGTTAGGCGCGGCGCATTCGGTATTTTTCTATATCAACATCGTTTTGATCACAATTCTTGTCTTGATGATCGGAACGCAGCTTTATTGGTTTGTTCGTTCTAAGATTTCCGGCAACGTGATTGACGGTGAGGAATTCGCAAAGGGCATCCATCGTGGGCAGGTGGTTGATTTGCGCGATGAGAACAAGTTTAAAAAAGACCATATGCTTGGAGCGCGCAACATGCCTTTTATGCAATTCAAGATGTATAAAGATGCTTTGAGAAAAGACATGCCTGTTTATTTATATGATGAGGGCGTGCAATATCCGATCAAAGTATCTTCAAAGCTCAAAAAAGAGGGCTTTAAAGAAGTGTATATTCTCAAGGGCGGCTATTCTGCATGGGAAGGCAAAAAGAAGGGAACGAAAGTTTCTTCTGACAAATAAAAAAAGCGAGCGGTATTTTGGCCGCTCGCTTTTTAATTTTTTTAGTTTTGGTGAGCAGAACGACGCTTGCGCATTGCGCGCTTGCGATGTTCGTCTAAAATTGCTTCGCGTTCCTCGATTGGTTCGACAACGGTCTTTTTGAATACATAGACGCAACCTGCGACTGCACTGATCGTAGCAATGGTGCCGAAAACGAATCCCTTGCCAAATGATTTCATGTGTGATTCCTCCCTTGTTTTATTTACTACCATTATGAACGAAACTCGTAAAAAATTCCAGTTAAATCACTCAAAATTATAATTGCTTCTGACAGAAGAAATAATTTGTGAAATGTTGTAAAATGGTTGTTGTGAGTTGCTCAGAAATATTGCAAAGGAGAGTTCTGATGAAACAAAAGCTTCTTTCGATCGTCGGACCTACGGCGGTGGGAAAAACAGCTCTTTCAATCGAGTTGGCCAAAAGATATCAAGGCGAAGTCATTTCGGGAGATTCGATGCAAGTTTATCGAACGCTTGATATCGGAACGGCAAAGGTGATGCCTGATGAAATGCAGGGCATAAAACATCATTTGATTGATATTTTGGATCCGTCCGAGCGTTTTTCATGCGCCGATTTTATTTTACGATGCAAAGAAAGCTGCCAAGAAATTTCAAAACGAAAAAAGCTTCCGTTGCTTGCGGGCGGTACCGGATTTTACGTTCAGGCTTTGTTGGACGGATTCAAACTGGGGCAAGACGAATATTCAGCTGATGAAAAAGAAAGAGCCAAATGGCATGACTATGCTGAAAATCATGGACGTCAAGCACTGTGGAACAAATTGAACGAAGTTGATCCGATTGCTGCTGCAAAAATTCCGGTCGGAAATGAAGTGCGCGTCGTCAGGGCGTTAGAGGTTTACGAAAAGACGGGCAGGAAATTTTCGGAACAAAACGATGTTCAAGACGGCGAATTTGATGCTTTGATAATCGGGTTGACGACCGACAGAACGCTGCTTTATGAAAGAATCAATCAGCGCGTCGACTTGATGATGAAACGAGGCTTGGAAAAGGAAGCAAGAAGTCTGTACGAAGCAGGGGGATCTTTGCTTCCTGCCGGCAAAGGAATCGGATATAAGGAATTTTACCCTTATTTTGCCGGTGAAAGCACGTTGGAAGAATCTGTCGATCTTGTTAAGAAGAATTCGCGTCATTATGCTAAGCGTCAGCTGACATGGTTCAGAAACAAGATGGACGTCGTCTGGTTTGATTTGGTGCAGCACCCTGAGCAAATTAAGAATATATGCGCAGTTGTTGATGATTGGCTGCTCAATAAGGAAAGGTGAATGTAATGAATTCATGGAAAGATAAATTTCCAAAAGATTTGCAGGAAAAGATTGCCGAAGTTGATGAGATGATTTCGGGTCGTTTGAACGAAATCACGGAACAGGAATTGTACAATCAGCAGCGTGTTTTGGAGCTTTATCGAAAACATCGCGTTGCTGAAGAAGATTTGGTCGGTTCGACCGGTTACGGATACGATGACGTCGGTCGTGACAAGCTTGAAGAAATTTTTGCCGAGTATTTTAAGACGGAAGATGCGTTGGTAAGACCGCAGATCGTTTCCGGAACTCACGCAATCAAGACATGTCTTTTTGGCGTTATGCGTCCGGGAGATACGCTTTATTATATGACCGGAATGCCTTATGATACGATCCAGGAAGTGATTGGCATTGCCGGAGACAACCCCGGAACGTTCAAAGAGTACGATATGCATTTTGAATACACGCCGTTGCTTGAAAACGGTGAAGTTGACTATGAAAGCTGCGGAAAATTTCTTGAAGAACATCCGGATGTCAAGGTAATCGCACTGCAACGATCACGAGGATATGCTACGAGGGACAGCTTTACGATTGAAAAGATCAAGCGGATGATTGCATTCATCAAAGAGCGCGCTCCCAAAGCAATCATTTTTGTCGACAATTGTTACGGCGAATTTTCTGAAACTGAAGAGCCGACTTTCTTTGGAGCTGATTTATTGGCAGGATCCCTCTTTAAAAATGCAGGGGCGGGCATCGTCAAGGGCGGGGCATTTATTGTCGGCCGCAAGGATCTGATTGCTAAATGCGCCGCGCATTTGATTGCTCCTGGCTCAGGCAAGTCTGAAGGGCCGACGTATGCATATTTAAGAGATTTTTATCAAGGATTTTTTATGGCTCCGCATACGACGGGACAAGCAATCAAGGGTTCGATTTACGCTGCTGCCTTATTGGAAAAACTTGGCATGGACGTTTCTCCGAAGTGGGATGCTCCGCGCACGGATCTGGTTCAAACGATTACGTTTGGGGCGCGAGAGCCGATGATCAAGTTTTGCGCTGCAATTCAGCATAATTCGGCTATGAATGCATTCGTTGATCCGGTTCCGAGTTACATGGATGGTTATGAAGACGAGATAATCATGGCATCCGGCAGCTTTACGGAAGGCTCGACGATTGAGCTTTCGTCTGATGGTCCGCTTCGTGAACCGTATTGTTTGTATATTCAAGGCGGTTTGTCGTATGAGCACGTAAAAAATGCGATTACTGAGGCTGCTTTTGAAACTTTTTACAAGTAATCACATCCATGTTATAAAAAGTAACATTAAAGGGTTGACAAGGGCGCATTAAGTTGTTATCATAAACTTGTAATTTTTAAGGAGGATGGATATGAAAGAAAAAGAACTGAGACGTTCTTTAGCCGTTCTTCCGATTGGAACGGTCATGAAGTTGACGAGTCTTTCAGCACGTCAAATCAGATATTATGAAGAACAGGGTTTGGTGATTCCTGAACGCAACGAAGGCAATCGCCGGATGTACTCTTTAAATGATATCGATACTTTGCTTGAAATCAAGGATTACTTGACTGAAGGCATCAACATGGCCGGCATAAAGCACATTTACGAAGAAAAGGCGAAAGAAGAAGCAGAAAAAAAGGCACGCATGGAACAGCCTTTGACGGATGCTGATGTTCGCCGTATTTTGAGAGATGAGTTTCTTTCGGTTGGCGGTTTGAAGAAAGAAGATCAGTTTACTTTCCGCAATCGTACCCTCTAATACACTTACAAGGAGCAAACCGACATGGCAAAACCTAGCTACACAAAAGACGATATTCGTCGTATTGTTAAAGAAGAAAACGTTCAATTTCTGCGTTTGATGTTCACTGATTTGTATGGCACGATCAAGAACGTTGAAGTCCCTATCAGTCAATTAGACAAGCTGCTTGACAACAAGCTGATGTTTGACGGTTCATCAATTGATGGTTTCGTTCGTATTGAAGAAAGTGACATGTGGCTTTATCCGGATCTTTCGACATGGATGGTCTTTCCATGGGATAACGGACACAATGGCAAGATTGCTCGCGTCATCTGTGAAGTTTATAATGCAGATCGCACGCCGTTTATGGGCGATCCTCGTAACCAATTGATGCATATTCTTGATGAAATGAAGGAAATGGGCTTTACTGATTTCAATATCGGGCCTGAACCAGAATTCTTCCTGTTTAAGCTTGATCCTGAAACCGGCAAGCCAACGACACATTTGAATGACCAAGGCAGCTACTTCGATTTGGCACCTGTTGATTTGGGTGAAAACTGCCGTCGCGACATCGTTCTTGAACTTGAAAAGCTCGGTTTTGACGTTGAAGCTTCTCACCACGAAGTTGCGCCTGGTCAGCATGAAGTTGACTTCAAGTACGCTGATGCTTTGCATGCTTGCGACAACATCCAAACATTTAAGCTTGTTGTCAAAACAGTTGCGCGCAAGCATGGTTTGCACGCAACGTTCATGCCAAAGCCGCTTGATCGCATCAACGGTTCCGGCATGCATATGAATATGTCATTGTTTACAAAGGACGGCAATGCATTCTTTGATGAAAACGGAGAAGACCAATTGTCACAAAATGCTAAGTACTTCTTGGGCGGCTTGTTGAAGCATGCACGCAGCTTTACGGCTGTTACGAATCCGACGGTCAACTCTTATAAGCGTCTGGTTCCTGGTTATGAAGCACCTGTTTACGTTGCATGGTCCGGACACAACCGTTCACCGTTGGTTCGTGTTCCGATTGCGCGCGGATTGTCAACACGTTTGGAACTTCGCAGCGTTGATCCTTCGGCCAATCCATATTTGGCGGTTGCGACAATCCTTGCAGCCGGCTTGGATGGCTTGAAGAACAAGATTGAAGCACCAAAAGCAATCGATCGCAACATCTATGCAATGGATGACGATGAACGCAAGGCAAACGGCATCGTTGATCTTCCTTCAACGCTTCATAATGCTTTGAAGGAATTGACGGCTGATGAAGTTATCAAGAAGGCCATGGGTCCGCACTTGTATTCTAACTTCGTTGAAGCAAAGCGTCTTGAATGGGCTGCATATCGCCAAGAAGTTTCTGAATGGGAACGTCAGCAATATCTTGAACTTTACTAAAAAGAATTTGCAAGATTCGGCATTGCCAGTCGGTTTTCAATCAGTAATTTGAAAAAATAATGGATATTACTTCAGTCATGCAGGTTTGCATGGCTGTTTTTATGTAAATTGTTAAAAAATCCCGTTGCCAAATGCAGCGGCAATGTCTTTTATGTCCCCGGGTTGCCATAGGGACAGATAAGCTAGGATAGTTTAGCTGTTCCCTTATCAAGAATGTTTTTAGCTGCGTTCCAGTCACGAATATGGCGAGTGCCACAGTTAGGACACGTCCATTCACGATCAGCCAAGGTTAGCTTTTTAGTATCATCAGTCCCCATCACAAAGCCGCTGATGAGTTATCAAACGAAATGAAGAAGATCCTATGGCGGGTGGCCGAGGATAACGAAATCGTAATCGAGGAAATGGAAGTTATGCCTGACCATGTTCATGTCTTGATCAGCTTTCCGCCTGGCAAGGCACCGACTAGCGCCATCAAAGCGCTCAAAGGCAGAAGCGCCTTTATTTTCTTGCGTCGACACCCGTAAATTCGGCAGTCCTAATCCTGGGATGGTCATTTATGGTCGCCTGGCTGCTACATGAGCACGTCAGGCAATATGAGCAAAGAAACAGTCGAGAAATATATAAACGATCAAAAATACAATGAGATGAAAAAAGCTCCTTACAGAGCTTGATAGGGCCTATCCATCCCATGACTAAAGTCACGGGATTTCCGGCTGGACATAATTAAAGACAGGTAATTGATTTGTTCAATTCTGATCGGATATCCCAGAGAATGATCAGCTTTATTTTTGAGAAGAATAGCATCGGTGCGTGAATGTAGCAAAGTGATTGTTCCGCTGACCTCTTCAATTTCTCCGTCTGTCCAATTAAGCTGCAAGATGACCTCTTGTTTGTTCTGAGCGGCTTTACTGATGAACAGACGCAGCTGTTCTTTTGGCATGCTTGGTTCTTTTTTGATATCTTTGTCGTTTTCAAAGATAGTTTTGAATGTCTGCCTGATTTTAGATATTTTTTCCTGAGAAAGGAATGTTTTAAGCATATTTCTGATCCCCCTTAAAGCCTAATAGGAACGTTTGTTTACTATAAGCCTATTATATAAACATAAGTTCGAAAAATCAAGAATAAAACAAAAATACGTTCACTTATTTTAGGCGATAATTTTGGCAAAGATATTTGTTGATTTTCTCTCTTTTCCAAAATCCTTAAATTAAAATTAAAAAACAAGTTAAAATATGTAAAAATGCGACAAATATCCGCTGATGGGTTGAAAATACTTCGTAAAAAGTGCAATATAATAATTAATACTATTTTTGGAGGGTTTAGCGGCAATGGCTAAAAGAGGTATGCTGATCGTCTTGTCCGGTCCGTCAGGCGTCGGTAAGGGCACTGTTCGAAAAGAAATTTTTTCTCAAGATGATAACAACTTTCACTATTCAATTTCGATGACGACGAGGAAGATGCGTCCCGGTGAAGTAAATGGCAAAGACTATTATTTTGTTTCAAAAGAAGAGTTTGAAAAAGAAATTGAGTCCGGTGGCATGCTTGAATATGCCAAATATGTTGACAACTACTATGGAACACCGTTAAAATACGTTAATGAGATGTTGGATGCTGGCAAGGACGTTTTTTTGGAAATTGAAGTCAACGGTGCAATGCAGGTTCGCAAAAAAGCTCCGGACGGATTGTTCATCTTTTTAACGCCGCCTGATTTGATGGAACTGCGTCAACGGATTGTCAATCGCGGAACGGATGATCTTGAAACGATCGACAAGCGAATGAAAAAAGCCGTCGGTGAAATCGAAATGATGCAAAATTATGATTATGCGGTCGTAAATGACGAGGTACCAAAAGCAGCCGAAAAAATTAAGACGATTATTCGTGCTGAACGTTGGCGCGTAAAGCGTTTCTTGCCTGATTACAAAAAACAATTAAAACTGGAGGGAACGGAGATATGATTTTATATCCATCAGTCGATGCGTTGCTTGAACGCGTTGATTCGCGCTATTCGCTTATTTTGCTTGCTTCCAAGCGTGCTCATGAACTGGATGCCGGTGCATCCCCGATGCTTGAGGAAAGCGAATATAAGTCAGTTAAAAACGTTGGTCGTGCTTTGGAAGAGGTTGTGGCCGGAAAACTCAGGATTAAATCTGAAGGTCAAGAAGGATAAATGCGTTTCAAGAGACTAAGCAATTTCTTAGTCTCTTTTTTTGCGCTTCAATGTGGTAAAATTAAAGCATGAATGAGGGGGGCTTATTTTGACTTCAAAACACGTAGCATTTTATATTACAGGCGGAATCGCAGCATATAAGGCTGCTTATTGCGTCAGAGAATTTGTAAAGCATGGATATGAAGTTCGTTGCGCAATGACGAAAAACGCGGCTGAATTCGTAAGTCCGCTGACGTTCGAAACGCTTTGCAAAAACAAAGTCGTATCGGATTTGTTTGATCAGAATAATGATTCTCAGGTTGCACACATCGATCTTGCCGATTGGACCGATTTGGCAGTCGTCGTTCCGGCAACGGCCGACATTATTGGGAAGATGGCAAACGGAATTGCAGACGATGCGGTTTCGACGTCTTTGCTCGCAACGGCTGCGCCTGTCTTCGTCGTTCCCGCGATGAATGAGAAAATGTTGACAAATCCTGCCGTCAAGAGAAATTTGAAACGTTTGAAAGAAGACGGCATTGAGATTATTGAACCCGATTATGGCTTTTTGGCGGAAGGCTATTCCGGAAAGGGACGAATGAAGGAACCAAAGGAAATTTTTGCGTATATCGATGAAAAATGCAGAGCTGAACAACGAATTGATCTTAGTGGGAAAAAAATCATTGTCACTGCTGGCGGAACTGTTGAACCGATTGATCCGGTGCGCTTTTTGACGAATCGTTCGAGCGGCAAGATGGGCTATGCGCTAGCTGAAAATGCGGCTGCATTTGGTGCTGACGTCACGCTCGTTCATGGTCCGGTCAGATTGGCAGATATTCCCGGCGTTGAGATGGTCGAAACGGTTACTGCCGATGAGATGGCTTCAGAAGTTTTGAAACGTTACGAAGAAGCTGATGTCGTAATCATGGCGGCTGCAGTTGCCGATTATCGTCCTGAGAAGTTTTATGACGAAAAGGTCAAAAAATCTGACGGTGACTGGAATCTTAGGTTGGTTCGAAACGTTGACATCTTAAAGCTTTTGGGCGAAAAGAAAACAAAACAAAAATTAGTCGGATTTGCGGCCGAAACAGAAAATCTGTTAGAAAATGCTCAAAAGAAACTGACTAAGAAAAACGTCGACTTGTTGGTCGCAAATGACGTTTCAAGAAAGGACATCGGTTTTGGTTCTGATGAAAACGAGGTTTTCTTGCTGTTTAGAAACGGTGCTAAAAAGAAGATCTCCAAAACTTCCAAAGAAAAAATCGCGCAAGACGTCTTGAGCGAGCTGTCCAGTCTATGAGGGGTGAACGGATGAGTCTTTACGCACAAGTCATCGTTGACGTTCCGACGATGCAGACGAACAAACCCTATACTTATCTTGTTCCGAGCGAATTGGAAGAGCAGATTCAGGCAGGTATGCGCTGCGTTGTTCCTTTCGGAAAAGGATCGCGAAAGATACAAGGATTCGTGCTTGACGTCTCAAATCAAAAGCCGGATGAGGATTTTGAAATCAAAAAAATAGTTTCTTTGATGGACTTTGCGCCGGTTTTAAACGAAGAAGCCCTGCAGCTTGCGGATTGGATGGCAAATTACACGTTTTCGTTCAAAATTTCATGTCTTCAGACGATGCTGCCGAACGTTATGCGTGCCGGTTATGAAAAGAGCATTCGTTTGCTGGATGAAAACGTTGAACCGGAAATCAAGAAGTTATTTGATCAAAACAACCTTTTGACTTTTGACGACAAGATGGACGCAAAAATCAGGCGGAAAATTTATGGACTGCGCAAAAAAGACAAAGTTGAAATCGTCTACCACGTAAATGACAGGGCACGAGTCAAAGAAACTGAATTTATCAAGTCAAAAATTACTGCGGAAAACATCTCTGCATTTTTAAACGCCCAGAGAAAGACTGCAACCAAAAAGAAACGGATGCTTGAAAAGCTCTTGGATCTTGGAAATAATCCGGTTGAAAGAATCAAATTTCAAAAACAAAACAGCTTTACGTCAAATGACGTCAAACAAGCCGAAAACTCAGGCTGGCTGAGTCTTGTTTCAAAAGAGACCTATCGAAATCCTTCAGAAAACGCAACAACCGAATCATCTTCGCCAAGGAAGCTGACGGCCGAACAAAACGTTTGCGTTACAAGGATAAATCAGGCAATTGAGCAAGAAGAAAGCGATGTTTTCCTGCTTCAGGGCGTGACGGGAAGCGGAAAGACGGAAGTTTATCTTCAAACGATAGCCCACGCTCTCAAGCTTTCAAAAAAGGCTTTGATGCTTGTTCCGGAAATTTCGCTGACGCCGCAGATGGTCCGACGCGTCAAAGGACGTTTTGGACCAAAAGTGGCAATGCTTCACAGTGCGCTTTCCGATGGTGAACGTTTTGACGAATGGCGCAGAATCGAACGCGGTGAAGCGCAAGTAGTTGTCGGGGCACGCTCTGCTGTTTTTGCGCCGCTTGACCGGATTGGCATAATTATTATGGATGAAGAGCATGAAACCAGTTATAAGCAAGATGAAATGCCGCGTTATAATGCGCGCGAAGTGGCAATTTGGCGCGGAAAACATCATCATTGCCCGGTTGTTTTGGGTTCTGCAACGCCTTCTTTGGAGTCGAGGGCACGTGGTCAAAAAAGCGTCTATCAGCGTTTGCTTTTGACGAAACGCATCAACGGACGTCCGATGCCTCACGTAGAACTTGTTGACATGCGCGAAGCTTTAAAAAGCGCGCCATCGCCTGATTTTTCAGCTGAATTACTGACGAAAATCAAAGAGCATCTTAGAAGAGACGAACAAGTCGTTTTGATGCTTAATCGAAGAGGATACTCTTCATTTGTCATGTGTCGAGAATGCGGCTTTGTCTTAAAGTGTCCGAATTGCGACATTTCGTTGACGCTTCATATGGATACGCACAGTATGAAGTGTCATTATTGCGGGCATGAGGAGTCAATTCCAAGAATTTGTCCGAGCTGCCGAAGCAATAAGATTCGCTATTATGGAACGGGCACGCAAAAAGTCGAGGAACAACTGCATGAATTGCTTCCAGATGCCAGAGTTCTGCGAATGGACGTCGATACTACGCGACGCAAAGGCGCGCATGAACGCCTTCTGAAGCGTTTCGGCCGGCACGAGGCCGATATTTTGCTGGGAACGCAAATGATTGCCAAAGGCCTTGACTTTCCCGACGTCACTCTCGTTGGGGTTTTGAATGCCGACACTGCCTTGGGACTGCCTGATTTTCGATCAAGCGAAAAGACTTTTCAGCTTTTGACGCAGGTCAGCGGTCGCGCCGGACGTGCGGATAAAAACGGCGAAGTCGTGATTCAGACTTTTAACAAGGAGCATTATGCGATTCAATTGGCGTGCACGCAGGAATATGAGCGCTTTTATGCTTATGAAATGCAGCTCAGGCATCGTTTGGGGTATCCGCCGTACTATTTTACGATCAAAATTACCGCAAGCTATGACAATGAAGCTGATGCTTGTAGGAAGATGTATGAAATAAGAAGGGAACTGAGCCAGGTTTTGAGCAAATCCGCAAAGATTCTTGGACCTACGCCAAAGGCCATCATGCGCGTGAATAATCGCTACTATTATCAGATTGTGATTGAATATAAAAAGGAACCTCGACTTGAAGAGTATTTGCAGGATCTTTTGGTCAGAAGTCAGACGGATGAACCGAAGGGACTGAAATTGATTATTGACCGTGATCCGATCAGCTTTATGTAACAGAAAGGAAAGATAAAATGACATCAATTGTTTTTATGGGAACGCCGAAGTTTTCCGCACCGATCTTGGAGGGATTGATCAGGGAAGGCTATGACGTGAAAGCCGTCGTGACCCAACCTGATCGATATGTTGGCCGCAAGCACGTTTTGACTGCTTCCCCGGTTAAAGAAACAGCGGCAAGACACGGAATAGAAGTTTTGCAACCGGAAAAAATTTCCGGGAGCGCTGAAATGGACCGAATTATTGAATTGAAACCAGATTTGATCGTCACGGCCGCATTTGGTCAGTTTTTGCCGAATAAGCTGATTGAAGCCGCAAAAGTGGCCGCGATCAACGTGCATGGATCGCTTTTGCCAAAATATCGCGGCGGGGCTCCGGTACAGTATGCGATTATGAACGGTGACAGTGAAACTGGCGTGACGATCATTTATATGGTCAAGAAAATGGATGCCGGCGCAATGCTTGCGCAAGCAAAAATGCCGATTGAAGAAAATGATGATACGGCAACCGTTTTTCAAAAAATGAGCATTCTTGGACGCGATACGTTGCTTGAAACGATTCCCAAAATTTTGGCCGGAACGATCAAACCGATTGCTCAAAATGAAGAGAGGGTCGTTTTTTCTCCGACCATCAAACCGGAAGAAGAAGAATTGTCGCTTGAGTCAACCGCGCGCGAGCTTGATTGGAAAATCAGGGCGCTGCGTCCGAGTCCGGGTGCTTATTTTGCTGATTTTTGGGGAAAGCGCACGAAACTTTGGGATATTTCCGTTTTGGATGAAAAAACTGCCTTTGCCAGCGGGACGGTCGTTGAAGCAGGAAAGCACGTTTTGAAGATGGCGGCAGCAGACGGTACCGTTTACAGGATAAATGAGCTGCAGCCGGCCGGAAAACCGAAAATGAAGGCAACGGATTATCTGAACGGAATCGGCAAGGGACTTGAGGTTGGACAAAAGGTGATTGTTTAATGAAAAAACTTGATAGAAACCCGCGCTTTTTGGCAGTCAAACTGTTGGAGCGAATCGAAAAAAACGGCTCATATTCCAACCTGGCATTGAATCAGACAATAAAAAAAAGCCAGCTTGATGAAAGAGACGTCAGTCTTTTGACAAACATCGTCTATGGAGTCATTCAACGAAAGCTCACCTTGGAATTTTATCTTGACGGTTTCATAAAGAACAGGCGCAAGGTGGAGCCGTGGGTTTACGAACTCTTGAAAACGGCTCTCTATCAGCAGCTGTATCTTGACAAGATCCCGAAGCGTGCCGTTTTCAACGAAACGATTGAAATTGCAAAGGTCAACGGTCACGAAGGAATCAGACGATTCGTGACCGGAATTTTGCACGAAATCGAGCGCAAAGGTCTTCCCGATCCAGGCAACGTCAAAGATTCTGCGGAAAAAATCAGTATTGAATCAAGCACGCCAAAATGGCTCGTTGAAAAACTGACTGAAGAACTTGGTTTTGAAAAAACCATCAGTCTCTTAAAATCGATCAATGAGCCACCGGCCCAAAGCATTCGGGTCAATCTTGCGAAAAATACGGTTCATCAAGCCGTTTCAGCATTGGAAAAAGAGGGTTTCAAAGTTTCAAAAAGTCTTGTTTCACCGCTTGGACTGCGCGTAAGCGGTGGTTTTATTCCTCAAAGCGATGCTTATAAAAGAGGTTTGGTGACTGTTCAGGACGAAAGCGCCATGCTTGCAGTGGATTCAATGGACGTTAAGTCAACGGACGTTGTTTTGGATGGTTGTGCTGCCCCAGGCGGAAAAACGATGCAGATTGCAGCCGTTCTCGATAGCGGAAGGGTATATGCTCTTGACATCCACGCCCATAAGGTCGGATTGATTGAGAAAAATGCCGAGCTTTGCGGCGTAACCAAGTATGTGACGGCTAAAAAAACGGATGCCAGAAAAGCAAAAGAGGAATTTGATGAAGAAAGTTTTGACAAAGTTTTGATTGATGCGCCATGTTCAGGACTCGGATTGATGAGAAGAAAGCCTGAGGTAAAATATGACAAGCATTTTAAAGACTCGCTTTCTTTGCACGACGTTCAGGTCGGAATTCTCGATCAGGTTGCAGAACTGGTCAAACCGGGAGGGAGACTGACATACAGTACCTGTACGATTTTGAATGAAGAAAATCAAGCAACCGTGGATGCTTTTTTGAAACGGCATCCTGAATTTTATCAGATCAAGACAGAAACAAGCTTTAAAATCAAAGATGAAAGAAAAACTTTAGGGTTGACGATATATCCGGATGATTTCGGATCGGACGGGTTCTTTATCGCAACATTGATGAAAAGAGAGGAATGAGGTGATCAGATGAGAATAGCATATGGCAGCGATGTCGGCAGAAAACGTGCCAAAAATGAAGATAGCGTTGGAAATTTCAAAAATAGATCCAACGTTGTTTTTGTAATTTTGGCTGACGGACTTGGGGGCTATCAAGGCGGTGAAGTTGCTTCTGAAATGGCTGTTTCTCATCTTGGGTATCTGTTTGAACAAACTGAGCTCAATAATTCTAATGATGCCAAAGTCTGGCTTGAAGAAAAGCTTTCATGCGAAAATCAGATGATTATTGAGCGATCGAAACAATATCAAGATCTCGAAGGAATGGGGACGACCGTTGTTTGTGCCATGTTTTTTGAGAACAAGTGCCTGATTGCCCATCTCGGCGACAGTCGCGCATATATTTTGCATGATCAAAAACTTGTACAGCTTACTGAAGACCATTCTCTTGTCAACGAGCTGGTCAAACGAGGAGAAATCAGTGCAGATGAAGCAAAACACCATCCGCAAAAAAATATTGTGACAAGGACGTTGGGAATTTCTGAGAACGTTTCGCTTGATTTTGATGAACTGATCTTGGGTTCAGGAGACAAGGTGATGCTTTGTTCAGACGGACTGACCAATATGGTCGATGATGACGTAATTGAAAAAGTTCTTCAAAAAGATGAATCGTTGGATGATCAGTGTCAAGAACTGATCGCAAAGGCGAATGAAAACGGTGGCAATGACAACATTACTGTTTTGCTAGCTGATTTTTCCTCAAAGGACGGTGACATGCCATGAGAGAAGGATATGCTTTAAGCGGGCGCTACAAAATCGTCAGATCGCTTGGCGAAGGAGGCATGGCCAACGTTTACCTGGCACATGACCTGATTTTGAATCGTGATGTTGCCGTTAAGCTTTTGCGTCTGGATTTGCGTGACGATCAAGCGGCAATCAGGCGTTTCAGACGTGAAGCCAACTCTTTGACCGAACTCGTAAATCCCTACATTGTCAATATCTATGACGTTGATGAAGACAACGGGATGCAGTACCTGGTAATGGAATATGTTGACGGAACGGACCTCAAGGAATATATTGCCAGAAATCATCCTATGCCATATGCAAGAATCATCGAAATTTTCTTGCAGATTCTGTCCGCCGTCGATGAAGCCCATGCCCATGGAATCATCCATCGTGATTTGAAACCGCAAAATATTTTAATGGATAAGAACGGCAATGTTAAAGTCACGGATTTCGGAATTGCGGTTGCTGCGGCTGAAGAAACGATGACGCGTACCAATACGCTGATGGGGTCCGTTCACTATATTTCTCCGGAGCAGGCGAGAGGAAGCATCATTACCAGGCAATCTGACATCTATTCGTTGGGAATCGTATTGTTCGAGATGTTGACCGGTCATGTTCCTTACGAGGGAGAAACGGCCGTTTCAATTGCTTTGAAGCATTATCAAAACGAAATGCCGTCGGTTCGAAAATATGACAAGAAGATACCGCAAGCGTTGGAAAACGTTGTTTTGCATGCAACGGCCAAAAATCTGAACGATCGCTATCAAAACGTTGCAGAAATGGAAAGGGATCTGAGAACATCACTTTCTTCAAATCGCATCAATGAACCGAAGTGGCATCCTGCCATTGTCGTTGACGGAGAAACCAAAGTTTTGCCGACATTGGACAAATCCGTCACGGAACAAGAAGAATCGGATCAGGTTAAAGAATTAGAAGCAGAAGCGTCAGAAGTCTTAGGTACATTTGTCAAGCCCAAATGGTGGTCATTTTTGCTGAAGGGCAGGCACAAGTGGCTTTTATTCAGCGCAATCTTGATATTGTTCAGTTTGGTATTCTGTTTGATGCTTAGACCAAAAGACGTTGCGGTCCCCGACTTGCGAGGAATGACGCGCTCGGAAGCTTCCAGAATGCTGAAAGATGAGAAGCTTTCTTTAGGCAAGGTTTCCTATCGTTACAGTGAAAAATTCAGCTATAATCAGATTATTACGAGCGATCCGGAATACGGAACGAAGGTTAAAGAAAATACCGCCGTCAACGTCATTGTTTCTAAAGGCCTTGAAAAAGTCAAATTTGGCAACTATCGCGGCAGAAGCTATAATTCAGTCAAGAAATTTTTGCAAAAAAGGGGCGTGACCGTCTACAAGGAAACGAAGTATTCAAATAAGTATGCCAAAGGCGAGATTATTGGTCAATCGATTCCGCCGAAAGAAAAAATCGTACTGTCTCAAGCAACGGTTTCCTTTACCGTCAGTCTTGGGGCCAAAAATATTATGCTTCGTGATCTTAGGGGGTACTCCCTTAAAGAAGTTCAGGACTATGCCGAAGAAAGCAGCCTGAATCTCATTATCAAGCGAATTGATTCTGACGAACCGGTCAATACCGTCGTTGCTCAGTATCCTGTCGCCAATACCTATGTTGGTCGCGGAAGCAACTTGACCGTGTCGATTTCGGCCGGAAAAAAGGAGGAGTCTTCGGCTTCATCATCGTCTTCGAGTTTTTCATCATCATCTTCTTCAAGTTCTTCAAATGAGCAAGAAGACAGGGGGCTGAATTTCACGAAGAGCATCTCGATTCCTTACAAAGGAGAAGACGGTCATCCGGTTACGGTCAGCATCTATGTTTCCGATAAGAATCATAATTTCAATAAAGCGTACAAAACGATGCCGATCAGTGCCGATGCCAGTGAAACAGTAAACTTTAGCGTTGATTCAGGCCAGGTCGGCAAGTACAAGGTGGTTGCGGCTGACGGAACCGTGCTTGTCGAAGACGACAACGTTACGCCATAAAAAACGGAGGCTTGGAAAAACTCTGCCTCAATTAAAAATCCGGATTAGATTTGCAATTGATTGCAAATCTAATCCTTTTTTCGTATGCATGACAATCGCCTTCCATGAAGGAAACGTTCAAAAAAATCAACCTTTTGACAAATAGACGGCAGCCTTTTCCTCAATCAGTCATAAACGCAACGACAAAAGCCATGGACATGAATCTTGTTTTAACCCCTTTCTTTGGTGTAAAATTAAGTCTGACAAGAAAGGCAGGTTGAAAATTTGGCAAAAGGACAGATCAGACAATCATTAAGCGGATACTACGATATATTTTCAGAAGGCAAAACGTATCGAACCAGAGCTCGCGGAAACTTCAGAAAAAAGGGTCAGACGCCTTTGGTCGGTGATTACGTCGAATTCAAAGCTGATAATGAAAATGAAGGGTACGTGCTGAAAATCTTGGAACGCAAAAACCAGCTGGTTCGCCCTCCTGTGGCAAACGTTGATTGCGCGATCGTTGTTACGGCTTGCATTGAACCTGATTTTTCGAGCAATTTGCTTGATCGTCAATTGGTGATGCTGTCCGAAAACGAGATCGTTCCGATACTGTATTTTTCTAAAGCCGATCTGATGGATGAAACGACAAAAGAGCGCATGCTGCCTGTTTTTGACTACTATTCAAAGTATTATCGAACGGTAGTTTCTGAAAAGAACATGGCTGATGAAGAACTGGTTTCGGCCTTGCTTGAAGAAGCAGGAAATGTTTTGGTTGTCATGGGTCAGACCGGTGCCGGGAAGTCGACCTTGCTGAACAGACTTGATCCGAAACTAAAACTTGAAACAGGCGAGATTTCAAAGGCTTTGAGTCGAGGCAGGCATACTACGAGGAAGGTTTCTCTGATGGACGTCAAGGGTCATCTGATTGCTGATACGCCCGGCTTTTCATCGTTTGAACTGCGTGAAATCGAAAAAGAGCGTCTTTCGAGTCTGTTTGAGGATTTCAATGAATACTCACCGCAGTGTCGTTTCAGAGGCTGTCTGCATCTCAATGAACCTGATTGTGCGGTCAAAGCGGCCGTTCTGGAAGGCAAAATTCTTGAAAGTCGTTATGAAAATTATAAATTGTTCCAGAAAATGATTCAGGAACAAAAGCCAAGGTATAAACGCTAGGTTGGAGGGGTTTTTGTGATTATAGCACCATCAATTTTAAGTGCCGATTTTGCCAATTTGGCAGCCGACGTCAAGGCTGTCGAAGAAGCAGGCGCAAAATATTTGCACATTGATATTATGGACGGACACTTCGTTGACAATCTTACGTTTGGACCAAACGTCGTCAAAGCTTTGAGACCGTTGAGCAATTTGTTTTTTGACTGTCATCTGATGGTTGAGGATCCGGAGAAATATCTTCAAGATTTTGCCGCTGCGGGAGCCGATTTGGTCGGCGTGCACATTGAAGCAACCAAGCATGCCCATCGCGTCATTTCAAAGATTCATCAATTGGGAATGAAGGCTGAAATCGTGCTTAATCCGGGAACTTCGCTCGAATTTGCCAAAGAAGTGCTGCCGTTGGTTGATTCGGTTTTGATTATGACGGTTGATCCCGGGTTTGGCGGACAGGCTTTTTTGGAAGAGACCGTTTCTAAGATTGCTGAAGCTGAAAAATACAGAAAAGAACATAATTTGAATTATCAGATCGAAGTGGACGGCGGGATCAACGATCAGACGATTAAAACGGTTAAGGCTGCCGGTGCAACGATCGCAGTCGCCGGTTCGTACGTCTTTTCCCAAAATACGCCTGAAGAACAGATTAAAAAGCTGATTGAAGCTTCAAAACAGGTGGAAAAATGAAAATTAATCTTTTGGTTGGCGGTCCAATCGAAAACTATCCCGAAGGACTGCTTGAAAAGCGTGGTCAAGACGAGTTGTGGGTCGGAGCAGATAAGGGAGCGGTCAGACTTTGCGAGGCCGGAATCAAACCGCTTCTTTCAATCGGAGACTTCGATTCATCAACGAATCGCGAACGATATTTGGTAGACGTCATGAGCAAGGAAGTGATGACTTCGGTTCCTGAAAAAGACGATACGGATACCGAATTGTGCCTTCGGTTGATTGAACAACGTTTTCATCCGGATCTGATCAGCATTTACGGGGCTACCGGCGGCAGAATCGACCATCTGTTGGCAAATCTTTTCTGCTTGCTTCGACCTGAATTTTTGAATATGATTTCCAAGGTTGAATTCATTGATAAAAACAACGTCATTCGCTTCTATAATCCCGGAGAACATGAAATAAAGCAGATTGAAGGCATGCGCTACTTGGCATTCGTTTCAATGGGGCCGGTAGATGATTTGAATCTGTATGATGAAAAATACAGACTTCGTCATGCCGATCTTTCGCGCGTTATTTCGCTTGCAAGCAACGAATTTGTTTCCGAAACGGCCCATTTCAGTTTCAAGAACGGAAACGTTTGTGTTATTTGGAGCAAGGATTGAAGCAGTGCTATTTTTTGATTGAACAGAATGTTGATATGACAACGTTTCTAGCTATCAAGTGATTTTCCTTGACAGAAAACTCTTGCAATCATGCGATTTCTATGATAATTTTATTTAGTGAATGAGCTTATTAAAGTGCTCCTAATATGATTCGAAGGAGGAAATAAAAATGGCAAAAGATTTTGTAACAGGCCGTAAGACAACTTTCGGCAAAAAGCGTTCACACGCTTTGAACCAAACAAACCGCAGCTGGAAGCCAAATTTGCAAAAGGTTCGCATTTTGGTTGACGGCAAGCCTAAGAAGGTTTGGGTTTCTACGCGTGCATTGAAATCCGGAAAAGTTACTCGCGTTTAATTATGGCGTAGACAACGCAGGACCCGCATGTAAAATGCAGGGTTCTTTTTTTGTGCTTTTTTACGGGGATGACCTCGCTTTTTGCGAAAGTTGCAAAACGTTGAGCGTTCGGGTATAGTGGTGAGTGGATGTTTGTGGTAAAATTAAAGATAATTGACGTTTAATCTAAGGAGGCTGTTTTTCAATGGCTGTAAAAATTCAAAACCAATTTGGGAACATCGATATCTCAAATGACGTAATTGCCACTGTCGTTGGCGGAGCCGCAACCGAAATTTTTGGAATTGTCGGAATGGCAAGCAAAAATCAGATTCGTGATAATTTGAATGAAATCTTGAAGCGTGATAATTACGCAAAAGGCGTCGTTGTTCGTCAGGAAGATGAAGGCATTGCAGTAGATGTTTATATCATCGCAGGCTATGGCACGAAGATTTCAGAAGTGTGCCGCAATGCACAAGACAAAGTCAAGTATAATCTGGAAACCATGCTTGGAGTAACGGCCAAGTCTGTGAACATCATCGTTCAAGGCGTGCGCGTTATCGGAGACTGAGCTTGGATAGCCAAGGAGGATTTTTAAGTTGAAAGTTGAAAAGATCACTGAAACGGAATTCAGAAAAATGATTTTGACGAGTTCTGACAGGTTGAACAAGAATGCGGAATTCATTAACTCTTTGAACGTATTTCCGGTTCCGGATGGTGATACGGGCACGAACATGAGCCTGTCATTTGCCAGCGGTTCGAAATACGTTTCAGAGTCAACGTCAGCAAATGTTGGCGATTTGGCTCAGGCACTCGCCAAAGGTCTTTTGATGGGCGCTCGCGGGAATTCCGGCGTTATCTTGTCGCAGGTTTTCAGAGGATTTGCTAAAAGCGTTTCAAATAAAAAAGAATTGACGCCGCAAGATTTGGCTCAGGCGCTTCAGGGCGGTGTCGAGACGGCATATAAGGCCGTAATGAAACCTCAGGAAGGAACGATTTTGACGGTTGCAAGGAAGTCGGCAGAGGCTGCCAAGAAGGTTGCCAAAGACGGCGGTGATATCGTTGCCGTCATGAAAGACACTTATGAAGCTGCAGAAGCTGCTTTAAAAACAACCCCTGACTTGTTGCCCGTCTTAAAGGAAGTCGGCGTCGTTGATTCCGGCGGGCAAGGTTTGACGTTTGTCTACCAGGGATTTTATGATGCGTTGTCAGGAAACGTTCGCGATGATGAAGTTCACAAGCCGTCTCCCGTCGAAATGGACGAGATGGTCAGTGCTGAGCATCACAAGAGTGCCCAAGGCAAACTCAACACGGAAGACATCAAATACGGCTATTGTACGGAAATCATGGTTCGTCTGGGAGCAGGCCGACTTGTCGAAAAGAAGTTCGATTATGATGAATTTCGCGGTTATTTGGCTGAAATCGGCGATTCGCTGCTTGTTATCGCTGATGACGAAGTCGTTAAGGTCCACGTTCATACCGAACATCCGGGCATGGTCTTGTCATACGGTCAGAAGTTTGGCTCGTTGATCAAGGTCAAGGTTGACAATATGCGTCTTCAGCATGAAACGATCCTTGAAAAGGATGAGGAGGAAGAACGAGAGGAAGAAATCTCGGAAAATGAAATTTCCGGAGATTACGGAATCATTGCAATCGCATCGGGCGAAGGGGTTGCGGAAATTTTCAAGAACCTTGGAGCAACGTACGTTTTGAGCGGCGGACAAACGATGAATCCTTCGACGAAGGATATCGTTGATGCAATCGCCAAAACCAAAAAAGACAAGGTCATTATTTTGCCAAACAACAAGAACATCTTCCTTGCCGCAGATCAGGCTGCAGAAGTATGTGACGTTGACGCGGTCGTCGTGCCAAGCAAGACGATTGCTCAAGGAATGGCCGCAATGCTTGGGTTCAGCAAAGACGCAGATCTCGAAGAAAACAAAGAGGCAATGACGGATGAGCTTGATACCGTCATCTCGGGTCAGGTTACGATTGCCGTTCGCGATACGACGATTGAAGGGCGCGAAATCAAAAAAGACGATTATATGGGAATCGTCGACGGAAACATTGTCGTGACAAACCCGGATCGAAAAGAAGCCGCAATCGAAATGGTGAAAGCCATGCTTGATGAAGACAGCGAAGTCGTAACCATCATTTATGGCGAAGACGGAAACAAAGAAGAAGCAGAAGCAATTGAAACAGCAGTAAGTGAGCTTGATGAAGATCTTGAAATTGAGATTCACGAAGGAAATCAGCCGGTTTATCCATATTTGATTTCCGTAGAATAGTTCGTGTTCTGCACCCAGGGTCACAGAAGAACGCGCGCGTTTTTCCGGGACCCTGTTTTTTTGCTGAATATCAAAGAAGAAGGTGAATTTGTCGATGAAGTCATTGCAGGACAAAGTTTCAAATCTTTCGGGAATCGGTCCGAAAAAGGAATTGGCGCTGAAAGCACTAGGGATTGAAACGATTGAGGATCTTTTGTGTTATTACCCATTCAGATACGAGGATATGGCGACAAAAGAAGTTTCAGAACTTGCTGACGGGCAAAAGGCGGTAATTCAAGGTGTTGTTGCAACCGCTCCGGTCGTCGTTCGTTTCGGCAGGGCCAAAAATCGTCTGAATTTCAAACTGTTGGCAGGTCATGACGTCATTCAGATTACCTTCTTTGGACAGGCTTATTTAAAAGACCGGGTTCAGCCGGGCTCAGACGTAGCCGTCTACGGGAAATACGATACCGCAAGGCAGAGCATGACTGGAATGAAACTTTTTTCAAATGGAGGGAGTCAAGAAGATATTGCAGGAATTTACCGTGCGTCAAAAGAAATCAAGGCTCAAACAATCAAACAGCTGGTTAAAAAAGCATATGAAGAATATCAGGATGTGATCGAAGAAATCGTTCCCGAGTCAACGAGACGCAAATTTCGATTGCTCAATCGGAAAGAAATGATTCATGACATGCATTTTCCAAAGACGACTCAGGAGTTTGAAATTGCCAGACGATCTGCCATCTTTGACGAGTTTTTCAAGTATGAGGCAAGGCTTGCGCTTCTTAAAAAACTTGATCGAAATGACGCCGGTCTGTTGATCAAGTACGATAATTCCATGCTCAAACGTTTTATTTCAGCACTTCCCTTTGAATTGACAAATGCACAAAAACGCGTCGTGAATGAAATTTGCAAGGACATGCATCGTCCTCTTCATATGAATCGACTCTTGCAAGGCGACGTCGGAAGCGGGAAAACGGTAATTGCGGCAATTGCGATGTATGCTGCAGTTACTGCCGGATTTCAGGCTGCTTTGATGGCTCCGACTGAAATTTTGGCTCAGCAGCATGCCAAAAAACTCAGTGATTTGTTTCAGGATTTTGGTGTCAGCGTTTGTCTTTTGACGGGAACCGAAGCTTCCAAGACAAAGGTCAAGCATGATATCCTGGAAAGACTTGCAAATAAAGAAATCGATATTTTGGTCGGGACTCATGCTTTGATTCAAGATCCGGTCATTTTTAAAAAGCTGGGGCTTGTCGTTACCGATGAACAGCACCGTTTCGGCGTTAATCAAAGAAAAGCGTTGAGAGAAAAAGGTGAAAACCCTGACGTTTTGGCAATGACCGCCACCCCGATACCCAGGACGCTTGCGATTACGACGTACGGAGAGATGGACGTTTCCGTAATCAATGAGCTGCCGAAGGGAAGAAAGCCAATCAGGACTTCCTGGGTTAAGCAAAATCAAATGAATGCGACCCTCGATTTTTTAGAAAGACAGCTAAAAGACGGGTCACAGGCATATGTCGTTTCGCCTTTGATTGAGGAGTCTGAAGCCGTTGATTTGAAAAATGCTCAGGAAGTTTTTGAAAAACTTGAAAAAAGATATGCGCCATGTTATAAAGTCGGCTTGCTTCATGGTAGAATGAAAAGTGACGAAAAAGATGAAATCATGAAAGATTTCAAAGAAGGCAAGTATGATATCTTAGTTTCAACGACCGTGGTTGAAGTCGGGGTCGATGTTCCGAATGCGACCGTCATGGTGATTCTTGATGCCGATCGTTTTGGCCTGGCACAGCTCCATCAGCTCAGAGGACGCGTCGGGCGCGGAAGCAAGGCTTCGTATTGCATTCTTTGTGCAGATCCCAAGACTGATTACGGAAAAGAAAGAATGCAGACGATGGTTGAAACGACCGATGGTTTTGTCATTTCGCAAAAAGATCTGGAGTTGCGAGGACCAGGTGAAGTTCTTGGATCAAGGCAATCAGGACTGCCCGATTTCAGAATTGGCGATCCGGTTGCCAATTTCAATACGCTGCAGGCTGCAATGGAAGAGGCGCGTGCGATTATTTTAGACGAGAACTTTGAATATCGAGCAGAAAATGCCGGTTTGATCCGGTATTTGCGTGCGGCTGTATTGGCTGGCGCAAACTTTGATTAAGAAAACGGAGGAATTACTGATGAAGATTGCTGTTGACGCAATGGGCGGAGATTATGCTCCAAAAACGGTTGTTGAAGGCGTGGAAAGAGCACGAGACGAATTTTCTGATACGGAATATCTGCTTTTCGGAGACGAAAAGCAGATTAATGGATTACTCAAAAACAAGGACAGGATTACCGTTGTTCATTCAAGCGAAGTAATCGGGATGAATGACGAGCCTGTCAAGGCCGTCAGAAAAAAGAAGGACTCCTCTCTCGTGATGGCTGCCCAGGCAGTAAAAAACGGGGAGGCGGATGCATTGTTTTCATGCGGAAATACAGGGGCGCTGCTGACGGCAGGCTTGCTGATCGTCGGGCGCATCAAAGGGATTCCGCGTCCGGGATTGCTCTCGACGCTTCCAATGGTTTCAGGAACGTCTGGTTCGTTTAATCTGCTTGATTCAGGTGCAAATGCCGACAGCAAACCAGAACATCTTTATCAATATGCTCTTTTGGGAAAATACTATGCTGAAAACGTTCGCGGCATAAAAAATCCGCGTATCGGTCTGCTGAATAACGGGACGGAACCGCATAAAGGCAGCAAACTTACCCTTGAAGCGCATAATCTGATTGAAGCCGACAAATCGCTGAATTTTGTCGGAAACGTTGAAGCTCGCGATTTGATGAACGACGTCTGTGACGTGGTCGTGGCTGACGGATTTACCGGTAACGCTGTTTTAAAGGCAATCGAGGGAACTGCTTCAGCCGTCATGCACCTTTTGAAAGATTCAATCATGAATTCAGGAATCTCAGGGAAGCTTGGCGCATTGATGCTCAAATCGACTTTTAAAGATATTAAAGGTCGCATGGACCAATCGCAATATGGCGGAGCCGTTTTGCTCGGAGCCAAATCACCGGTCGTCAAGGCTCATGGAGCAAGCGATGCAAAGACGGTTTACTTTACGTTGAAGCAGATCAGAACAATGGTTGATGGGCGCATGGTTGAAGACTTTACGAAATATTGGGAAGATTTGAGTGCTAAAAAAGCGGCTGAAAGCGACTCAGACACACCTCAGAAGTAGTTGCAAGCGCCTTTACAAGCAAACGAAAAATCGGTAAAATTGATGTTGTTAATAATTTGAAAATGAGGGAAAACGTTATGACTGAAAATGAAGTTTTTGCAAAAATTCAAAAGCTGATTGAAGAACATTTCAGCGTTTCAGCTGACAAAGTCACGAAAGAAACTGTCTTTACGGAAGATCTCAATGCTGATTCGATTGACTTGGTCGAATTCGTTTTGGAACTTGAAGACGAGTTTGGTTCGGAAATACCTGATGAGGATGCTGAAAAGCTTAAGACAGTTGGCGATGCAGTGTCATATATCATGGCTCGTCAAAACAATTAGAAATATTCGGGAGAGGTGGAGCGTTTGGGCAAGGCCTCTTCTTTTTGATATAATCAAGTGAGACTCAATTTTTAAATGAGGATGGTTTAATATGATAATCGGTTTAACAAAAAAATTAAAGGATGATTACGGCATCAACGTCAAGAATACGGACCTGTTTGATGAAGCATTCACGCATGCATCATATGTCAACGAGCATCCTAAAGAACATTTGAAATATTATGAACGAATCGAATTTCTTGGAGATGCGGTCATGCAGCTTTGCGTTTCGGAGTATTTGTTCAAACGTTACCCTTCTTTGCCGGAAGGAAAACTTTCAAGACTGCGTGCGGCAATGGTTTGTGAAGACAGCTTCAGCAAATTCGCCAAAGAATGTCATTTTGATGAATATATTCGCTTGGGCAAAGGTGAAGAAAAAGCCGACGCCAGAAATCGATCATCGCTTTTATGCGATATTTTTGAATCTTTTATCGGTGCTCTGTATTTGGATCAAGGAAAAGACAAGGTCGTTGAATTCATCAGTGCCGTTGTTTTTCCGAAACTTGACATGGGATGGTTCGATCATCTTCTTGATCACAAGACGGAACTTCAAGAATATCTGCAACAAAACGGTGATTGCAAAATCGAATACAAGATGTTGGATGAAAAAGGCCCGGACAACGATAAGACATATACTATGGCCGTTTACGCCGACGGCAAAAAAATCGGTGAGGGTGTCGGTTCCTCGAAAAAAAATGCTGAACAGGCAGCTGCATATCAAGCATTGAAAGTTGCCAAGCAGTAATTGAGGGGGAAATTTAATGAGGATCAAATCGTTAACTCTTAGCGGCTTTAAATCGTTTGCCGATAAGACGACGATCGAATTTCAGGATGGACTCACCGGGGTAGTCGGTCCCAACGGAAGCGGAAAAAGCAACATCATAGAAGGCTTGCGCTGGGTTTTGGGCGAGCAGTCTGCCAAAAATCTGCGCGGCGGAAAGATGCCTGACGTGATTTTTGCAGGTTCGCAGACACGGGCTCCGCTCAATCGTTGCATGGTTCAGGCCGTTTTTGACAATACGGATCATTATTTGAAAAATCAGCAAGACGATGTTACGATTACCCGCAAGATTTATCGAAACGGCGACAGCGAGTATTTAATCAACGGAAAGCAGGCCAGGCTGAGGGATATTGTTGATCTTTTTACCGATACTGGCGTTGGACGCGAAAGCTTTTCGATCATCTCACAGGGAAGCGTTGAGGAAATTTTTAACAGCAAGCCTCAAGACAGGAGAATGTTGATTGAAGAGGCTGCCGGAATTGTCAAGTATAAAAAAGAAAAAAGCAAGGCGAAAACGGAACTCAGCGAAACCACGGATCACCTCGACCGGGTTTCAGACATATTGTTGGAGCTTGAACGGCAAAAAGATCCTTTGGAAGAGCAAGCAAGCATTGCCCATGATTATTTGGAGCAGAAGAAGCAGTATGAGCATTATGAACTTTCAAGGCTCGTGCTGGAAATTAAAGAGACCTCTGCTTTAAAAGAAGAGGTTCAAGGCAAGCTTGAGGAAATTAGGTCGATTGCTAAAAAACATCAGCGGAATGCGGATCTTTCAGAAGAGAAGAACCGGCGTTTGCATGAAAAGCAGCAAACGTTGGAAGAAAAGCTTGATGAAGCCCAAAAGGAGCTTATTGAGTTGACGCGGCAAAAAGAAAAGCTCGCAAGCAAGCGAGATTTGTCTGATCATGACAGCGAATTTTTTGAACAAAGGATTGCAGAACAAAAAGAAGCCGTAAAAAATGATCAATTCGCACGAAAAGAGGCAAGCGTTTCTTTAGTCAAACTTAAAAGAACCGTCCAATCCGAATCTGAAGTAAAAGCCAAACTTGAAGAAAAACTCGAAAAGTTGAGAGAAACGAGGAATTCAAGCGATTCTGATCTGGAATCGCAAATTGAAGACGTTCGTAACAAAATTATGGTCATGCTTCAAGCAAAAGCAACTTTTGAAAATCAGCTTGAATATAATGAAAAAGAAAAATTGCGGGTTTCAGATACGAAAGAAGCAGCAAAGAAGCGTTCTGGCGAATTATCGACGCATCTTAAGGAATTAGAGCAAAAAAAGGAGAGTCTTCAGCAGAAATTTGATTTAAAAGACAAGGAGCTGAAAAGTTTTACGGAAAATTACCAAAACGATCAGCAATTGCAGCTTAAGATTTCAAGACGCCATGAAGATGCACAGAGACGATGGCTTGAAGCGAGCGGGGTTTTTCAGCAGGCAAAAGCCCGCTATGACAGCAAAAAGCAGATTCAAGCCGATTATTCCGGGTACTACCAGGGAGTAAAAAGCGTCATGCGCGCCAAAAATCTTAACGGAATCGTCGGTCCGGTAGCTGAGGTTTTCGAGGTTCCGAAGAAGCTTGCGAAGGCCGTTGAAACGGCTTTGGGCGCAAGCCTGCAAAATATCGTCGTTCATGATGTTTCTGATGCCAAGGCCGCGATCAGGTATCTCACTCAAAACAAGCTCGGGCGTGCAACTTTTTTGCCGCGAACAACTGTCAAACAACGTTTTCTAAGCGGCAATCAGGTTCGTCTCGTTCAAAACGTTGAAGGATTTATTGGCGTCGGGTGCGATCTGATTGCTTGCGACGATGATGATCTGCCGGTTTTAAGACACCTGCTCGGAGCGGTTATTTTTGCTGAAAATCTTGACAGCGCAACAGAAATTGCCAAAATTTTGAATCATTCCGTTAAAGTCGTCTCGCTTGCCGGCGACGTTGTCAATGCCGGTGGTTCGATGTCGGGGGGAGAAAACAAACGTCAAGGCGAAGGGCTGATCGAGCAAAAGCAAAGTTTGGAAAAGCTCGGAGCAGACATTGAAACGATGACGCAAAAACTTGCCGAAATAGAGATTGACGGAGCAAAATTACGCAAAAGGCTTGAAGAAATAAATGAGAAATTGGGTCGATCGCAAACAGAACGTGAGCGGCTTGAAAAAGAACGGTCTGAGGCCAAAACTCTTTTGGATGAAATTTCATTGGAATATGCCAAAAAAGAACAGGAAAAAAGCGTCTATGACGCTGATTTAGAGAATAGTCGCGTCAATGAAACAAGATTTTCGGAGGCAAAGAAAGCGGCTCAAGCAAAACTTGAAGAACTTGAGGGAAAAATCAAGGCAAGTCAAGATTTGCTTGAAGAAAAAAGCGCATTTCAAAAAAACAAGGCATCTGAACAGGCGAAACTTGATGCGAAGATCGCTGAAGATGCCGGTCGCCTTGCCGTTTTGACCGAAAGAATCCAATCTCTTTCGATTCGCGTCAAAGAAAACGAATTTCAGATTGCTCAAGCAAACGAACGGATTGAGAAAAACGGTGAAAGAATCAGACAGCTTGAAAATGAAAGCAAGAGTATGCTTCTTTCAAAAGATGAACTCATTGAAAAGGAAAAGGAAGCAGACGAACGCTGCTTGAAATTGGAAAAAGAAGTTTCAAGGATGCAAGAGGAGCGATCCGCTTTGCATGAGAACGTCAAGAAATCGGAAACTGAGCTGACGCGAGCAAATGAGCTTTTGCGGGCAGCAATGGACGAAAGAAGCACGCTTTCTGCAAAAGACGGAAATTTGCAGGCAACGTTGCGTCAAAACCTTGACGAATTGGCCGAACATTATGCGATGACTTATGAATCTGCCGAGCAAAAAAACACCGAAGAGGATCTTGATTTTGTTAAGAAGAAGGTCAAACTCTTAAAACTCGGAATTGAAGAATTGGGCGACGTCAACGTTAATGCAATTGCGCAATTTGAAGAAGTTAACGAACGCTATGAATTCTTGCGACAACAACAAGACGATCTGCTTGAAGCAAAAGAGCAGCTGCTTCTCAGTATGGAAGAAATGGATGAAGAAGTTAAAAGGCGTTTTAAAGTCACGTTTAACAAGGTATCATCTGCATTTACCGAAATCTTCCCGGAAGTATTTGGCGGCGGTCACGCCGAGCTGAGCCTGACCGATCCTCAAAATCTGCTGGAAACCGGGCTTGAGATCATGGCAGCACCGCCGGGAAAGAAATACAGACAGTTGAGTCTTCTTTCGGGCGGTGAGCGTTCTTTGACGGCAATCGTGCTTTTGTTTGCGATTTTAAAGGTCAAGCCTGTTCCGTTTGCGATTCTTGATGAAGCTGAAGCGGCATTGGATGATGCAAACGTCGCGCGTTATTCGCAGTATCTGCGTAAATTTGACGGGCAAACGCAATTCATCGTGATTACGCACCGCAAGGGAACGATGATGCAGGCGGATGTTTTATATGGCGTTACGATGCAAGAGTCGGGCGTTTCAAAGATGGTTTCCGTATCGCTTGATGATTATGACTAATATGGAAGGAATGATTGAAATGGGATTTTTTGATAAGCTGAAAAAAGCTTTTTCTTTTGAACCGGAAAAGGAAGAAAACGAAGCTGAAAAAGTTGCAGACAAAGCGGAAACGGAGACGTCAGACGCCAATGCCGCAGATTCTGCTGAAGAAACTTCAAAATCTGAGCTCGTTGAAAAAAAAGCTCAACCAGAGCCTGATCAAGCAGGTGAAGAAACTCATGAAACAGATGGCGAAAACGATTCGGAACAATCAGCTTCAAAAGATGTTTTGGAAGAAAAAACTCATGAAACAGATGGCGAAAATGATTCGGAACAGTCAGCTTCAAAAGACGTTTTGGAAGAAAAAACTGAAGAAGAGCGCTATGACAAGGGACTTGCCAAATCTCGCAAGGGCTTTGGCGCAAAAATCAATGCGCTTCTTGCAAATTTCAGACACGTTGATGAAGATTTCTTTGATGATTTGGAAGAAACGCTGATTGAAGCAGACGTTGGTTATGAAACCGCCATGAATATCAGTGATGAGTTAAGAGATGAGGTCAAACTCAGAAATGCAAAAAAGAAGTCGGACGTTTCGGATGCAATCATTGAACGATTGGTGAACTTGTATGAAGAAAGCGGCAAAGGTGAGGACAACGCCCTGCATTTTGCCAAACAAGGTCCGACGGTCTTCTTGTTCGTCGGTGTCAACGGCGTCGGCAAGACAACGACGATCGGGAAATTGGCTCATCGCTATAAAGAAGAAGGCAAAAAGGTTCTTTTGGCTGCTGGTGATACGTTTAGAGCAGGAGCAATTGAGCAATTGGCAGAATGGGGCAGAAGAGTCGGGGTCGACGTTGTCAAAAAACCCGAACAAAGCGATCCGGCAGCCGTGGTTTATGATGCGGTCGTCAAAGCCAAACAAGAAAATTACGATATTTTGCTGGTTGACACGGCAGGGCGTCTGCAAAACAAAGTCAATCTGATGAAGGAGCTTGACAAGATCAAACGTGTCATCACGCGTGAAATTCCCGATGCTCCGCACGAAGTCCTGCTTGCGCTTGATGCAACGACAGGACAGAATGCACTGACGCAGGCCAAGCAGTTCAAAGAGGTAACGGATGTTACGGGCATCGTTTTGACAAAGCTTGACGGAACGGCTCGCGGCGGCATCGTGCTTGCAATCAGAAACGAATTGAAGCTTCCGGTCAAACTTGTTGGCCTTGGCGAGCAAATGGATGATTTGCGCGACTTTGATCCGCAAGAATTTGTCATTGGATTGTTCAAGGGACTTGTTGCAAAGGACAGGTGATCTTTGGTGGCAATCGAAAAAACCAACCGAATCAATGCGTTGTTTGATTTTTACGAACCTTTGCTGACCGAAAAGCAGATGACTTATATCGCGCTTTACTACAGAGATGATTATTCTTTGGGAGAAATTGCAGAAAATTTTGAAGTTTCAAGGCAAGCGGTATATGATAATATCAAGCGAACAGAAAAAATTCTTGAAGAATATGAGAAAAAATTGGGATTGTATCGCCAATTTGAACAGCAAAGTCAAAAAACGGATGAGGTTTTGGATTATGTCAAAAATAAATATCCGGATGACAGGAAACTGATCGAGCTGGTCGAAAATCTTGAAAAAATGGAAGAATAAAAATCAGGAGGCCCTTATGGCATTTGAAGGTTTAACCGAACGTTTGCAAAATGCAATCAGCAAACTGAAACGAAAAGGAAAAATTAGCGAATCAGACGTTAAGGAAGTCATGCGCGAAATCAGGCTCGCACTGTTGGAAGCCGACGTTAATTTTAAAGTCGTCAAAGATTTTGTTAAGGAAGTCAAAAACAGGGCGGTCGGTGCAGAAGTTCTCGAAAGTCTGACGCCGGCACAGCAAATAGTAAAAATCGTCAATGAAGAACTGATCAAGGTTATGGGTGAGAGTGCCGTTTCCTTGAACAAATCCAAGAAGATTCCGACAGTCATCATGATGGTCGGACTTCAAGGCGCCGGCAAAACGACTACGGCAGGAAAACTTGCATACAAACTTAAAAAAGAGGAAAATGCGCGTCCTTTGATGATTGCAGCCGACGTCTATCGTCCTGCTGCCGTCGATCAGTTGAAAACGGTCGGAAAAAGCATCGATGTTCCCGTGTTTGAACTCGGCACGGACGTTGATCCGGTTGAAATCGTTCGTCAAGGGATGAAACTGGCTGAAGAACAAAAGAATGACTATGTGATTATTGATACGGCAGGTCGTTTGCAAATCGATGAAAAGCTGATGAACGAACTTGCAAGAATCAAAGAGCTGACGCATCCTGATGAAATTTTGCTGACCGTCGATTCGATGACGGGTCAAAATGCAGTGGAAGTTGCACAAGGGTTCAACGATACTTTGGACGTGACAGGCGTTGTTTTGACCAAACTTGACGGTGATACGCGCGGCGGTGCCGCACTTTCCATCAGAGCGGTTACCGGCAAGCCGATTAAATTTATCGGTCAAGGCGAAAAAATGACGGCACTTGACGTTTTTTATCCTGAGCGAATGGCTTCAAGAATCCTTGGCATGGGCGATATGCTGACTTTGATCGAAAAGGCTCAACAGGATTTTGATCAAAAGAAAGCAGAAGAGCTTGCTGATAAGATGCGTGAAAACACATTTGATTTCAATGATTTTATTGAACAAATGGAGCAGGTGCAGAACATGGGGCCGATTGAAGATATCATGAAGATGATTCCTGGAATGGCCAATAATCCTGCTTTGAAGAACGTTAAGGTTGATCCAAAAGATATTGAGCATACGAAAGCCATCGTCTATTCGATGACGCCTGCTGAACGTGAAGATCCCGATATGCTCAATCCAAGTCGCAGAAGAAGAATTGCTGCAGGGTCGGGACGACCGATTCAGGAAGTAAATCGCATGATCAAACAGTTCAAGCAAATGCGCGATATGATGCAAAAGATGACGAACGGAAATTTTGGCGGCATGGAAAACATGTTTGGCGGCGGCATTTCAGGCAAACTTGCGAAAATGTCAGTCAATCGCATGATTAAAAAGAACAAAAAGAAGAAGCGCGTCAAGATTAAAAAGCAAAAACAACAAAAGAGACGCAAAAAATAATTCGGCAAAATTGTTGATATGACGGTGTTTTTATCATAAATCGCAAAAAAAAGCAGACTGTCAAGAAATTTTACTTTACACGGAGCAAAAATACTGGTATATTAGTAATCGTTGAGAAGATAACTAGGAGGTGTAAATGCATGTCAGTTAAAATTCGTTTAAAGCGTATGGGTTCTAAGAAGCGTCCATTCTACCGCATCGTTGTGGCTGATTCACGTTCACCGCGTGATGGCCGTTTCATCGAAACGGTTGGTACGTACAACCCATTGACAGAACCAGAACAAGTAACGCTTAAAGAAGAAGCAATCATGAATTGGTTGAGCAACGGCGCTCAACCTTCAGATACTGTTCGTAACATTCTTTCAAAGCAAGGTGTTATGAAGAAGTTCCACGAAGCTAAGTTTTCAAAGAAGTAAGGTAGATTATTATGACAGAAGCAGATGTGAAGCAATTAATTGTCACTATTGTCAAGCCACTAGTTGCTGATCCTGATGCGATTAAGATTGAGACCGATCGGGATGCACATTTCCTTAATTTTAATCTATCTGTTGCGCCTGATGACGTTGGGCGCGTAATTGGAAAACACGGGCGGGTTGCTCAGGCAATTCGAACCATCGTTTATAGCGTTCGTGTTGGCGACTCTTTAAGAGTTCGTTTAAATATCGTAGACGATTAATCGGGACCTTTGGTGAAACAGTGATGATTTCATCAGAGGTTTTTTTGTTAAGATATTTTTGAAAGGAATTTATCAATGAATTACTATCAAGTAGGCAAAATTATCAATACGCACGGCATCAGAGGCGAAGTTCGCGTGTTGTCGACGAGCGATTTCACTGATGAACGTTTCATGCCTGGCAATGCTCTGTATTTATTCGATAAAGGGGCGCTTGTAAAAGAAGTGGTCGTTAAGACTCACAGAAAGCATAAGCAATTTGATCTGTTGTCGTTTGAAAAATTGGAAGATATCAATCTTATTGAAGGTTTTAAAGGATTCGACATCAAAATTTCTGAAGATCAGCAACAAGACTTAGAAGACGGATCTTATTACTATCATCAGATCATCGGCCTTGATGCGGTCACTTTGGACGGCGAAAAAATTGGCAAAATCAGTGAAATCCTTGCCCCTGGTGCAAATGACGTGTGGGTCGTTAATCGAAAAGGCAAAAAGGAATTGCTGTTGCCTGTGATTGATGACGTGATCAAAAAAGTCGATCTCGAGCAAGGATTGGTCGTGGTTGATTTGTTGGAAGGGTTGGACGATTAGTGAAGATTGATATTTTAAGTCTGTTTCCTGAAATGTTCACTGGACCTTTAAACGAATCGATCGTAGGCAAAGCCGTAGAAAAAGGTCTTCTGAACATCAGCGTAACGGATTTCAGAGATTACACGACAAACAAGCAGCATCATGTCGATGATACGCCGTATGGCGGCGGAGCAGGAATGCTGCTTCAGGCACAGCCGATTTTTGACGCGCTGGATGCGGTTTCGGAACGTGAAAACGGACTCGGAAGGGTTATTTTGCTTGATCCTGCCGGAAAAAAATTTAACCAAAAGATGGCAGAAGAATTGTCCAAAGAACAGCATCTGACGTTTATCTGCGGACATTATGAGGGTTATGATGAGCGAATCAGAACGCGCGTGACGGATGAAATTTCACTTGGAGATTTCGTTTTGACGGGCGGTGAGCTCGGTGCGATGGTCGTGATTGACGCAACCGTCAGACTGCTTCCTGACGTTTTGGGAAATTCAGAGTCGGCACCGGGCGATTCGTTTTCAACGGGATTGCTTGAGTATCCTCAATATACGCGTCCAGCAGATTTTAGAGGAATGAAAGTGCCAGAGGTCCTGACCAGCGGCAATCATCAAAAAATTGCGGAATGGCGCAACAAAGAATCTTTACGACGGACGTTTTTGAGGAGACCCGATCTGCTTGAGGGGTACGAATTATCCAAGCAGGAAGAAAAATGGCTTCGTGAATTTAAAACAAAGTATCAGGATGATCAAATCTGATTTTTGAGGACCGAGTTTGGACTCAGTCCTTTTTTACGTGCATTTCGAAGGATAAAAATGTAAAATGAAGAGTGGTATTGTTTTTTAAATCGTGACGTGAATTATGAATAATATTTTAAAATAAATAGATAATATAGTGCATATTTATTAAATCAGTTTAAAATTGCTCTAAGCCGGTCGATATTCTGTGATGTAGGAGTTTTGGGCTGATTTGCTATATTGTGCATTTTAAGGAGAATTAGGATGCTTAAAGATATAATTGGCCGAAACATTACTGCGATGGTTACTGATGAAAACGAGAAGTTGGTTTTTGCACAAAAAGATGGCATGACGTTTCGTTTGGATAAATCTGAATTGATAAAGCTCCCTAAGCTTGGCTCGATGATTACCGGCTTTGCATATGAAAATGAAAAACATCAGTTGCAACTGACAAAAAATCCTCCTCGTTGCGGTTTTGATCGCTATGCTTGGGGAACGGTCAAAGATGTTCAGCGTGGCTTGGGGGTTTTTGTCGACATAGGTTTGAAAAATAAGGACGTTGCAGTTTCTTTGGATGAACTTTCAGAACTTTTTGAGCTGTGGCCTAAGAAAGGCGATCGGTTGATGATTGCTTTAAAAGTTGATGAAAAAGGACGTCTTTGGGGAACGTTGGCGACAAGCGAAATGTTTCAGGCAGTGAGTGTCAGGGCAGATGCAAAAATGAAAAACAAGAACGTTGAAGCAACTGCTTATCGCTTGAAAATTGCCGGAACATACGTGATAACTTCGGATTATTATTTGGGATTCATTCACCCGACTGAGCGGGAAAAAGAACCGCGTCTGGGCGAAGTACTGAATGCAAGAGTTATCGGCATCCGTGAAGACGGGGTGTTGAATCTGTCGCTTCTTCCAAGAGCCTATGAGGCAATTGATGACGATTCCAAGATGTTGTTGGCAGCTTTAGAGCATACAAGAGACGGGCGCTTGCCTTTGTGCGACAAGAGTTCCCCTGAAGAAATCAGAAGTTATTTCGGAATCAGCAAGTCTGGATTCAAACGTGCAGTTGGCCACCTGCTTAAAGCCGGAAAAATTAAGCAAGAAGCCGGTTTTTTGATTTTGATCAGATGATTTTAAGGGGGCCTTAGGATGAATGAATTAGAAAAGATTGAAGACAAACTGCATGAAGCAGGCTTCAAACTGACACCCCAAAGGCGCGCAACGGTCGAACTTTTGCTCAATCACCATACTGAGCATTTAACGGCTGAAGAAGTTTACGCATTGCTCAGGGACAAGCACCCTGACGTGGGGTTGGCCACCGTCTACAGGACGTTGGATATTTTAACCGATATTCAAGTTTTAAACAAAATCAGTTTTGAAGACGGAATGTCTCGTTTTGATCTGAAAACGGATGACAGCGGCCATTTTCATCATCATCTCGTCTGCAGCGTCTGCGGCAAGGTTCAAGAGATTCACGAGGACTTGCTTTTAGACGTTGAAAAGCGTGTCGATCATCAGTTCCATTTTGCAGTATCTGACCATCGTTTGACCTTTTTAGGAGTTTGTGAACAGTGTCAACGAAAAGAAAGATTAGCAAGAATTGAAGGTGGACGTCATAGAACTTCAAAGAATATTAAATGATTATCTGCACTACTTGAAAGCCGAGCGAGGATTATCCGAAAATACGGTTTCAAGCTACGGATTGGATTTGCAGCAGTTCATCAATTATTTGAGCGAACATAAAATCACGGATCTGAATGATGTGGATAAGCAAGTAATTGTTGATTATTTGGATTATTTGATGAATAAGGGGAAGGCGAATGCATCAATTATTCGCTGCGTTACGAGTTTGCGAAAATTTTTCCAGTCGATGAAACAAGACGAAAAAATTCAGGATGATCCGATGATTTCGATTGAAACACCGAAAGGTGAAAAGCATTTGCCTGAGGTTCTGTCGATAGAAGAAGTTGAAATGCTGCTTAATGCTCCGGATACGTCACAAACTTTGGGAATACGCAACCGTGCGATTCTTGAGCTGATGTATGCGACCGGACTGCGGGTCTCCGAAGTCGTCAACCTCAAACTTGAGGATCTGCACCTTGATGTCGGCATAATTCAGACCATGGGAAAAGGACGAAAAGAACGAATCGTTCCGATTGGAGACGAGGCAATCGTCTGGATTAACAACTACCTCAACGATGCCAGACCCGAGCTTTGCAAAAACAAGCGCAGTCCATTCCTGTTCGTCAATTTTCATGGCGAACGTCTGACACGACAAGGAATATGGAAAAACCTCAAAAACGAGGTCAAGAAGGCAGGAATCTCCAAGAACGTCACGCCTCATACTTTGCGGCATTCTTTTGCAACCCATATTCTTGAAAACGGCGCCGATTTGAGAATCGTTCAAGAACTTTTGGGACATTCGGATATTTCGACAACGCAGATTTATACGCATATTTCTAAGAAACGCCTGTCTAAAATCTATGATGAGTCACATCCCCATGCATAGCTGTTTGTTTTAGTTGTCAAATTGTGGTAAAGTATTGTAGAGTACGAAAATGGCAAGTTTGCCACGGAGGGATTAAATGCTTTATAAGTATAAGAACGACTATGAAAAAATAGCTATGGGTTTGTTGTCGTTTATTCCTGATTTGAAAGAAATCTCGCATCTTAAATCCTGTTTTGAATGGTATCGTGCTGAAGATGACAGACACCTTTATTTATGGAAAAATGAAGATGGTGATTTTATTGCAATTGCCGGCATTGAAGTCGATGATGCTTCGAAACTGTTGATGCTGCGTCATATTTCAGTTACGCCTGCTGAACGGAACCATGGGGTGTGTTTCAAGGTAATGGATGCATTATCCAAGCTTTACCCTGATTATGAGCTCATGGGCAGTTTGGAAACGGCGGGGTTGCTTTCCAAATGGGAGAATCAGAACGGAGTAGCCGATGGAAATAAGTGATGACGGCAAGTTGACTTTCAAATTACCGACTTTTGAAGGACCATTGGATCTTTTGCTCCATCTTATCAAAAAGAATGAAATGGATATCTATGATATTCCGATGTCAAAGATTACTTCCCAGTATATCGACTACCTGCATCAGATGCAGAGTTTAGAGCTTGATATTGCTGGGGAGTATTTAGTTATCGCTGCAATGCTGGTTAACATAAAAAGCAAAATGCTTCTTCCAAGCACCAATGCTGAGACAATGATCGATGATGAAGATGTGATTGATCCGCGTGAAGAGCTTGTCGCACAGCTTGTTTTGCACCAGACGTTTCAAGAGGCAGCAGGCAATTTGCGTTTGTTGTCGGACGAACGGATGAAACAATATACGCGTGAGATGGAAGATCCGCCTAAAGAGTCTTTAAAAGATCACCTTGAGCCAAACGGGGGGAATTTGAAGGCTCTGGGAAAGGCTTTTGCCAAGTTAATGATGAAGCGAAAATTAAAAGAGCCGGTTAAAAGGAAAATCAATCTTGAAAAATACAGGTTAAAGGACGAAATCGAGATTCTTGAAAAAAAGATCAGGGAAAACAAGGAACCGATCATTTTTGAGGATCTTTTTCCAAAAAATGCCGAAGTGGAACTTGTGGTAACGATTTTCATGGCGATGCTTGAATTGATGAAACGGCATGAATTGAAAGTTTTACAGGAAAGAAATTTTGGCTCAATTATACTGACGGGTGGTGATGCAAGTGCTGTCGAATCAGGCGAAGATTGAAAGTCTGCTGTTCGTTAGCGGAAGCGAGGGAATTTCTTTAACAGAAATTTCACAGCTTATCGGGTTGCTCAAACCGGCTGTCCACGATCAGATACTGCGCCTAAACAAAAAGTATCAAGAGGACAGTTCATGCAGTTTTGAAATCATCGAAGCCGGCGAACGATATCGTCTTGCTACGAAAAAGGTTTTTTCGAATCTTCTTAAGCAATATTTTGAGGCTCCGTCGATGATCGAGATTTCCGGAGCTTGTCTTGAAACGTTGTCGATTATTGCATATAAGCAGCCGGTGACAAGAATTGAAATTGAAGAAATTCGCGGCGTTCAATCCGGTGGCATGATTCAGAAACTGCTTTTGCTGGATTTGATAAAAGAAGACGGAAGGCTTGATGCCCCAGGACGTCCGATTCTTTATTCAACGACGACGAACTTTTTGGATTATTTCGGAATCAAGACGCTTTCCGAGCTTCCGGAACTTCCAAAAGACAAAGATGAACAGGCATCGGATGAAGACGTTTTGGAATTGTTTAATGAAAAATTGTACGAGGAAGAACAATAAGGAGGATCATATGGCAGAGGTCAGATTACAAAAAGCGATGGCTGATGCGGGCGTTGCCTCGCGACGTGCAAGCGAAAAGCTGATTCTTGAAGGACGCGTCAAAGTCAATGGCGTTGTTGTCAAAGAGCTCGGAACCAAGGTCAAAGGCGACGATGCGATTGAAGTGAACGGAACGCTGATTGAACGCGAAAGAAACAAAGTATACTATCTTTTTTATAAGCCGCGCGGCGTTATCAGTGCCGTTAAAGATGATAAAGGCCGCAGGGTCGTTACTGATTATTTTGAAGGTGAGAAGAATCGGATTTATCCGATCGGACGTTTGGATTACGATACTTCGGGCATTTTGCTTTTGACAAATGATGGAGAACTGGCAAACTTGCTGATGCATCCGCGCTATAAAGTCGACAAGACGTATGTTGCAAAGGTAGAAGGACTTGTTCAAAGCGATGATTTGAAACGTCTTCGCAAGGGCGTCAAAATGAAAGACGGGCATTACAGCGCAAGAGCAAAAGCCAAGGTGATTTCAAGCGATCGTGCCAAAAATCATTCAATCGTTTCTTTGACGATCCATGAAGGAAGAAACCATCAGGTCAAGAATATGTTTGAGGCGATCGGACATCCGGTAATGAAACTCAAACGAGAGACATACGATTTTTTGACGCTGAAAGGGCTGACTTCGGGGCAATACCGCGAACTTAGCAATGAAGAAGTCAAAACGTTGTATGAGAACGCGAGAAAAAACAGCAAGTTGAAATAAGCGGCAAACTGTGCTACAATCAACATTGTTAAAATATAATCAAGTTAATCTTCAGGGCAGGGTGGAAATCCCGACCGGCGGTATAGTCCGCGACTCTCTTATTGAGATTGAACTGGTTTGATTCCAGTACCGACAGTTATAGTCTGGATGAAAGAAGATAGGGCTTTTTTTGTGCAGTTTTAAGGCCGTTTTTGGCAGATGAGATTGAACATGATTTAACCCCTGTTGCTCTGTTGAGTGGCAGGGGGTTTTTGTCCTTCTTTGGGGGTTAACGTAGGAGGAATTATTATGAGAAACAGTATTTCTGTTCGCCGCGGCGCAGTTGCCGCATGTCTTGCCGCAATTTCTTACGTGTTGATGTATTTTTCGTTTGTCATCATCCCGATCGTTCCGTTTATGAAGCTTGACTTCTCCGATATCCCGATTCTTCTGGGATTGTTCATTTTGGGACCATGGGCCGGACTTGAAATTGCCGCGATAAGGTCGATCATCTATTTTGTGCTCACGGGCGTTTCTTTGCCGCATATGATCGGAGTCGGACTGAGTTTTGTTGCAACAATGGTCTTTTGCTATCCTTTGTATTTTATGATGAGGGATAAGAATTTCACGTTGAAAAATGCAGTGCTTGCCATCGCTGCTTCGATGATCAGTTTGACGGTTGTTTTATCCTTAACCAATTTTTTCGTGACGATTCCGCTTTACATGAACCTGCTCGGCATGAAGCTTGGCATGCCGCTTTCAAAGATGGTCTTGTTCGGCGTAGTTCCGTTCAACCTGATTAAGGGAGCAATTATTGGCGGTTTGTTTGCTTTGGTTTATTGCAGATTGGAATCATGGGTTTCGGTTCAAGCACATAAATTTGTTTAATAAAATCGTTTTTGAAAGTCTGAAATAAAATATCAAAAAGCCGATGTTGTTGGCATATGCCAACAGCATCGGCTTTTTAAAATGGGGTCTATACTAAATGGTTTTGATGATGATTTTTCAACACCATTTTTTGTATTCACAAAATATCTTCGCAATGCTATAAAATGAAACTATACAAATGCAGCTGAATCTATCATTCCCACCTTCGTTTCCGTCTAACGTTGCGTGACATCCACCGTTGATTCGCAAAGCTCGAACGCGCTGCGAATCAACGGCAGGAATTCATACATGAATCTACGCCAGCGGAAACGTAGGCGGTGTTGATACGTAACTGTACCAAGTTGAAAAAACACAGGAGAAACCGACGGGAACAAAAAAACTCCACTCCATTTCCGAAGTGAAGTTTTCGAGGTCATCAACACCATTTGACAAAGACTCTTAAAATGCTGTATCTTAACGATTCTTTATACGATGAATCTGATCAATCTAATCTTTGTTTTTCATTTCTGCCAGATGTGCTGCCAAACGTTTATCTCCCTTTCTGAGTTCGATCAGCGTCCAAATCAGCAATGCCAAAATTGCGACGATCAAAAAATAGGCAATCATGTGAGCATCTGAAAGCTGTGCGGCAGTCGGGTGGTCACCGTAGAAGTCCGCAATGGAATCCGGAAGACCTTTTAAGTTGAGGAACGTCAACGCAATGACCGAGAACCACCCCAACAGTTTGACCCAGAACTTATTGGCAAAACGTTTGCCCATGCTGTCTTCGCTGTTGGTCATGATCAGCAGCGGAAGCATTGAAAAAGGCAATGCCAAAGCCAAGAAGACCTGTGAGTTGTTCATCAGGGTATTTAAGGCTTCGTGCTGCTGAAGCTCGGTTTGTCCTGCGGTCAGCATGACGCAAAAGAGCACGGGAACGACTGAAATCAAACGCGTAATCAAGCGCCGTGCCCAAAGCGGCATTTTCATATGAACGAACCCTTCCATGATGACTTGTCCGGTCAGAGTACCGGTGATGGTCGAATTTTGACCGGATGCAAGCAATGCAACGGCAAAAAGAACTGACAGGGCACCGGATTTGGCAACTGAAACCAAAAGGCCGTTGCTAAGCGTCGACGTATCGGATAAGGCTTGATAAAGTCCGAAGAATGAAGGATCCTTAACCGCACCGTTCTTGAACACCGCAACGCCCATGATCAAAAGCAGGCAGTTGACGACGAAAGCGGCAGATAATTGAATATTGGAATCCCAAGTCGTAAAACGAACTGCTGATGCGACTTCTTCTTCATCATCATGATCGATGGCGCGCGTTTGCGAAACAGCAGAATGAAGATAAAGGTTGTGAGGCATGACGGTTGCCCCGATGATTCCCAAGGCGCCCTGAATAGGCGTCATGCCACCGACAGAAGGGCCTGAAGCAAATGTTTTTGATGTCGGAATGAAACCGGCAAAGACTGCTCCCCAGTCAGGATCGGACAAGGCAACTTCATAGATGAAAACAAAAAGGATTACCAAGATGAGCGCAACAACGATTGCTTCAATTTTTCGAAAACCGATCTTAGTCAATAAGAGCAATAACAAAACATCGAGTACCGTAATGAAAACGGCATAAATCAACGGAATTCCGAATAAAAGATATAAGGCAATCGCAGCCCCGATGACTTCAGCAATATCGGTGGCCATGATGGCAAATTCAGTTAAAATCCAAAGGATGATTCCAAGCGCGCGACCAGTTCTTGCCCGAATGGCTTGTGCCAGATCCAAACGAGTCACAATGCCAAGTTTAGCCGCCATGTATTGCAAAAGCATCGCAATCAAACTTGACATCAATATAACTGACATTAGCGTATATTGAAAGTTTTGACCGCCTGTAATGGACGTTGACCAATTGCCGGGATCCATATATCCGACAGCGACAAGCGCACCGGGACCTGAATAGGCAAGCAGGGTTCTCCAAAAGCCCTTTCCCTTTGGAACTTTAACGGTACCGTTGATTTCTTCAAGGGACGGACCGTTTGCATATTGAATAAGTTTATGCTTATTCTTATTTTCAGTGTTGTTCACAATGAAAACCACCTTTCCTCGGATTACATTTTAATTTTACAACAGGTTAAGCGAAATTAAAAGTATTTTTAGGTTAACCTTATAAAATATTTTCATAGTCTTTGAAACGTGTCTGAAAAAATAGCCGTAAGGGAAATTTAAAGGATTTGAAATACTTTTTGAAAATTGCTTCATGAAAAAAGAACGTATGTTATAATGAAAGGAACTTAAAATGGGGGAATCAAAATGAGCAACTCATTAGCCGTGCAGCGCGTCTTGATTTATTATGATGACGAATCTGCCAGACGATCAACCGTGATCAGACAGCTTTTGACAAATCGCCTGACGACTTCGTCACGTTTTTGGGGGATGTGCTACGAGTTATTGGATATCGTCAATACTGATTATGAGTTGGGAATGAACCTTGAAAGGATTTCTGATCTTGCGGTGGACAAGGGATGGCTTGAAAAAGATTCAGATTCTGCTTATTTGCTGACGCCTTTTGGCAAAAAAGTTCGTGATGATTATCTCAGTCTGCATAAAAAGTTGAAAAAACCGGAACTTTTTGCCAAATACAGCTATCGAAAATTTTCCGCTTTGGTGACTTTATGCGTTCAAGTGGCGTCCGAATTAAGCTTTGGCAACAGAAGTTACGTTCCGATCACGACTGATTATCATCTGTTGCAGATGTTCAAGGCATGGTATCTTGCATATGGCAAAGCCGGAGCGGCTGAGGTCAGGATTGATTTGGAAAAATTTTTGAAAGAAGAAGATGAAATTGATGCCGCGGTTTTCATGTCAAGGTTTGCGGGACATGAAACGTCCGGTCGAACCAAAGAACAAATTGCGGACGACTATAATCTCGAGGTAAGCGACGTTGTGATAACGGAACGAGATTTGATGATTCGGTTCGGTGAATTCGTCATCAACGAAGGTGGAAGCTTGGCCGAGCTTTTCAAGCACGAATTAAACGAGGGACTCGTCTCTTCAAGTGCTTTGAAAACTTATGAAATGGTTTGTCAGGGAAAAAGCGCGGATGAAGTTGCGAGATTCAGAAGACTGAAGAGTTCAACCGTAATCGAGCACTTGTTGGATTGTGCAATCGTTTTTGACGAATTTCCGTTTGAAAGATTTGTCTCATTGGAAAAGAGATCACGAATTGAAGAGGTTTACGCAGGTCAAAAAACTGTTTGCTGGGATTTTCACAAGCTGGAAGGAACCGGAATTTCTTTTTATGAATATCGTTTGGTTCAGATAGAAAGGATAAAGGAAAATGGATCTGCATACTAAGCTGCTTGAAGAATTGCATAAGCATTTTGGATATGATTCCTTCAAGCAAGGGCAAGAAGAGATCATTATGAATCTGATCAACGGTAAAGACGTCCTTGGAATTTTGCCGACCGGCGTGGGAAAATCGCTTTGCTACCAATTATATGGATATGCAACAAAGAGCCGCATTTTGATTGTTTCTCCGCTGATATCCTTGATGCAGGATCAGGTTGCAAATTTGCGTTTTCTAGGCGAAAAAAGGGCGATTGCCATTAATTCCGAATTGAATCCGGCCGACAGAAACAATGTTTTGGCAACGCTTGATGAGTATCGATTCGTATTCGTGTCGCCTGAGATGCTGAATTCCGAAACGGTTTTGCGAAGGCTTAATCGTTTTCATCCGTCGCTTCTGGTCGTTGATGAGGCTCACTGCATTTCAACGTGGGGACCGGATTTCAGACCGGACTATCTGTTTTTGGGAACGGTGGTCAAAAAACTTGGAACACCGCTTGTTTTGGCGTTGACTGCAACCGCAACCAAAGAAGTCGAAGCGGATATTTGTCGGATTTTGTTTTCGGGTCGAAAAATCGACAAGGTCAGATGTTCGGTCGACCGCCCCAACATCTTCCTTGACATCGAAGAAGTCGAAAATGACGCTCAAAAGGACGAACTTCTGATTGGGCTTGTTGAAAAGATGAGAGGACCGGGTTTGATTTATTTTTCAAGCAAGAAGAAGGCTGATGAAACAAGCCGCATGCTTGGGAGAAAGACCGGTCTGCGGGTTGCCGCCTACCATGCCGGGATGCTTTTTGACGAACGATACAGCGTTTTGCAGCAGTTTTTGCACGGGGAGCTGGACGTTGTTTGTGCTACGAGTGCTTTTGGCATGGGCATCAACAAATCGGACATTCGTTACGTCATCCATTACCATATTCCGCTTGATTTGGAGAATTACGTTCAGGAATTCGGACGATGCAGCCGTGACGGCAAACAAGGGATTGCAATTTTGCTTTATCAAAGAAAAGATCTCAAACTTCAGGAGTATTTGATTGAAAATTCTCTCCCGACTGCATGCGAAATTGATTCATATTTCAAAAGCAATGCCAAGAACAAGGCTCTTTTGAGACAAGAAGAGCGTTATTTGCTGATTGAAAAGTATCTTAGAAACGGTCTGAGCCAAGACGAAATGAAGAATTTTGCGGCCAACCGTCTGGTTGAAAGAAAAAAATCCTTGGCTAAGATGCGAAACTATGCCGAAACAAAGGGGTGCTTGCGCAAATTTATCGGTGAATATTTCGGAGATGAGGTTTTGCCAAAGAAAGATTTTTGCTGCAACCACTGCAACAGAGAGGACAGTTTCGAAAAGATGGGATTGCTTTTTGAAAACAAGGTGCCAAATCATTCAAAAGCACCCGGATATGAGGAGATTTTAAGAAAATTATTTGCATAAAAATATGCAAAGCGCATAAATTCTACTATTCAGACGGCAATTATGGTATCATGAAAAATGATACTGGTCGAGGGGGCATTATTTATGAGCAATAGAAACGATAATCACGATGACAAGCCCTGGGAAAAAAAGTTCGAAGACGGCAAGGACGAGAACGGGCTTTACTCACGTCGTGCAAGCAAGCGAAAAGACAAGTTGAATTCGCGTCTGCCTTTGGTGTTGCTTCTGGTTTTTTGCTTCGTGGTTGTAGCAACGATCGCACTGTATTTCATATCATTAAAAACTGCGGCACAACCCACAAATGACGATGGCGGAAATATTGAAGTCGTGACTTCCAGTTCCTCGAAGAGTTCTTTCAAGAAATCTTCAGCAAAGAAACACAAGGAGTCAAGCTCAACCAAAAAAGAGGCGGAGTCTTCAAGCTCGCAGGCTGAAAGTTCTTCACAGGCGGAATCTTCAAGCGAATCAGAATCTTCATCTTCCGTTTCAGAAGAGTCGAGTTCTTCCAGTCAAAGCGAAGGGTCACAATACGTAACGGTTGCTGCCGGTCAGGGACTTTATCGCATCGCGGTCAACAACGGTCTGACGGTTGATCAGCTGGTTCAGCTTAATCCCGGTTTGACTCCGAGTTCGACGGTGACTCCGGGGCAGCAGCTGCGCGTAAAATAATTTTTAGGAGTTCTAATTAAGATGAAATTGCAAATTGCCATTGACGGTCCGGCATCAGCCGGCAAGAGTACCGTCGCTAAGCTCGTAGCCAAGAAGCTCGGCTACGTTTACTGCGATACGGGAGCCATGTATCGCGCCACCACATATGCTGCCAAGAAAAATCACGTTGCATATGATGATGATCAAGGATTGAAGGAAATGCTTGAAAAAACGGAAATCAGATTCGTTCCGGCTGAACCGGAGCAAAAAGTTTTTGTAAATGAGACCGAGGTTACGAAAACAATTCGCCTTCCGGAAATTGCAAACAATGTTTCAACCGTTTCTGCACAAAAAAGCGTTCGTGCGGATTTGACGGAACGGCAGCGCATGATTGCCGAACAAGGCGGAATTGTAATGGACGGCCGTGACATCGGGACAACGGTGCTGCCAAATGCCGAGGTTAAAATTTTCTTGGTTGCAAGCGTTCATGAGCGTGCCGTGCGGCGTTTCAAGGAAAACGTTGAAAAGGGCATCGATACGCCATTGGATGTCTTGGAAAAAGAGATCGAAGAACGAGATTACAAAGATTCTCATCGAAAAATCTCACCGCTGACGCAGGCAAAAGATGCAGTTTTGGTTGACACGACGTCGCTTTCGATTGAAGAAGTCGTTGCCAAAATCATGGAAATAATTGAAAAAGTGCAGAAATAGTGTGTTAATACTGGAAATTTTTTCATTAATCAGTTAAAATGGTAAATAGAGTTAGTCGTTAAGGAGGACATGGTCCATGAGTGAATCAGAAAACAAGGATTTATTGGAAGCTTTGAACAGCGTTAAAACCGTTGAAGTCGGTGACGTTGTCAAAGGCGAAATTTTGGCATTCGATGATCAAAAACAAGTCATCGTGGGTATTGAAGGTACAGGTGTTGAAGGCGTTGTACCTGCTCGTGAATTGACATCTGGCGTCGATGAAGGAGCATATAAGGTAGGAGACGAACTTGATCTTGTCGTTATTTCGAAGATCGGTTCCGATAAGGAAGGCGGCAGTTTCTTGTTGTCACAACGTCGTTTGGCAGCCCGCAAGGTTTGGGACGACATCGAAAAGAAATTTGAAGCAGGCGAAACAATCAAGTCCCCTGTTACGCAAGTTGTTAAGGGCGGTTTAGTTGTTGATGCCGGTGTTCGCGGATTCATCCCTGCATCCATGGTCTCCGATCATTTTGTTGAAGATCTCAACCAATACAAGGGTCAAGAACTTGAACTCAAGATTGTTGAACTTGAACCAAGCGAAAATCGTTTGATTCTTTCACATAAGGAAATCGTTCAACAAGAACGCGAAGCAAACAAAAAGGCCGTTTTGGACAAGCTTGTCGTTGGTGACGTTGTTGAAGGCAAAGTTGCTCGTTTGACGAACTTCGGAGCATTCATCGATCTTGGCGGCGTTGACGGTTTGGTTCACGTTTCAGAAATTTCATTCGAACGCGTTGGCAAGCCTTCTGACGTATTGAAAGTTGGTCAGGACGTCAAGGTTAAGGTTCTTGCCGTAGATCCTGAAAAAGATCGTATTTCGCTTTCAATCAAGCAAACATTGCCTCAACCATGGGACAACATTACTGAAAAAGTTGCTGAGGGCGATGTTTTGGAAGGTACCGTTAAGCGTTTGACGAGCTTTGGCGCTTTTGTCGAAGTGTTCCCAGGCGTTGAAGGCTTGGTTCACATTTCACAAATTTCACATAAGCATATTGCTACGCCTAATGAAGTTTTGGCCTCAGGCGAAAAGGTTAAGGTTAAAGTTTTGAACGTTAATGCCGAAGAACATCGTTTGGCTCTTTCAATCAAAGCTTTGCAAGAAAAGCCTGCTGCTGAAAAGAAGCAAGAAGCTCCTGTTGAAGAAGAAAAAGTAGAAATTCCTGAAGAAGATACAGGCTTTACGATGGCCGATCTTGTCGGGGACGAATTGAAAGATCAAGACTAAGATTGATCGCTGAATGTTTCAGCATGGCTGGCCCGTTGATTTCTTCGGGCCAGTTTTTTTCTGAAAACAATCTAGTCATTTTATGATTAATAATTATCAGAAAGCGAGGCGTTATTATGGCAAACCCAGTAGTTGCGATTGTCGGTCGTCCTAACGTTGGCAAATCGACCGTTTTTAATCGAATTGCCGGTGAAAGAATTTCAATCGTTGAAGATACTCCAGGAGTGACGAGAGATCGAATTTATGCTCGAAGCGAATGGATGGGACAGGCATTCAACTTGATCGATACTGGCGGAATTGATATCGGGGATGAACCTTTTGTCACCCAAATTACGGAGCAGGCAGAAATCGCGATCGATGAGGCTGACGTGATCGTTTTTGTCACAAGCGTCAAAGAAGGCGTGACGGATGCGGACGAAAAGGTAGCTCGCATTTTATATAAGACGGACAAGCCGGTTATTTTAGCCGTAAACAAGGTCGATAATCCCGAAGTAAGAAGCGAGATTTATGATTTCTACTCGCTCGGATTCGGTGATCCGGTTCCGATTTCAGGGACGCATGGCATCGGAACGGGTGATTTGCTGGACCTGATCGTCAAGAATTTTCCTGAAGATACGACCGAAGAGATTGATGATTCTATCAAATTCAGTTTCATCGGGCGTCCGAATGTCGGCAAATCGTCTCTCGTTAATGCGATTTTGGGCGAAAACCGCGTGATTGTTTCCAATATTGAAGGAACGACTCGTGATGCCATCGATACGAAATTTACGACTGAGGACGGATCAGTTTACACGATGATTGACACTGCTGGAATTCGCAAGAAGGGCAAAGTTTATGAAAATACGGAAAAATATTCCGTCTTGCGGGCAATGCAGGCAATTGATCGTTCCGATGTCGTTTGCGTCGTGTTGAATGCCGAAGAAGGAATTCGTGAACAAGATAAGCACGTCGCAGGCTATGCGCACGATGCCGGTCGCGGAATCGTAATTGTCGTCAATAAATGGGATACGCTCAAAAAAGACAGCTATACGATGAAAGAATTTGAAAGTCATATCAGAAACGAGTTTCAGTATCTCAGCTATGCACCGATCGTTTTCGTTTCGGCCAAAACACATCAAAGGCTGAATGAATTGCCCAAGCTGATCAGACGCGTTGATGAAAATCATTCCAAGCGCGTTTCTTCAGCAGTCTTGAATGACGTCATCATGGATGCAATCGCGCATAACCCGACGCCGACCGATAACGGCAAAAGATTGCGTATTTACTATGCGACACAGGTTGCAGTCAAGCCGCCGACGTTCGTCATTTTCGTCAATGATCCTGAATTGATGCATTTTTCATATGAAAGATTCCTGGAAAATCAGTTGCGGGCGGCATTTGATTTCGAAGGAACACCATTGCATCTGATTGAAAGACGAAGAAAATAAGTAAAAGCAATGTAAATGAATGAAAAGTAAAAAAAGTCTGAAATATGCTGAAAAACGTTGCTATATGGGGCTTTCTATGCTAAATTAATAACTGAGCAATGATTTGTTAGACATTGTTGCTTCAAGTGATATTTCATATATCATGACTTCATTATGGAGGTGAAGTATTTATGGCAAACAAAGCACAATTGATCGAAACTGTTGCAGAAAAGACAGGTTTGACAAAAAAGGATGCTACTGTTGCAGTTGATGCCGTTTTTGGTTCAATTCAAGATTTTCTTGAAAAGGGCGATAAGGTTCAATTGATCGGTTTTGGCAACTTTGAAGTACGCGAACGTGCAGCACGCAAAGGTCGCAATCCGCAAACGGGCGCAGAAATCGAAATTCCTGCAAGCAAGGTGCCAGCATTTAAGCCTGGTAAAGCTCTTAAGGATGCAGTTAAATAATTAACTGGAGATTCTGCGTAAGGGGAGATGGAGTTACCATCTCTCTTTTTTTATGCAAATTCTTATTATTTTGATTTGATTTGCATAATACTGGCTCTTAGTATTATTATAGGCTCTGTACATGATATTTGGAGAGATATGTGATGGAATTATATGAAGCAATTATAAACGACGTGCTTTGCTATAATTTAGAGCAGCATGTTGCATTTGTCGTCAGAATCAAGGCACCGGCCTACCAGATGTTTAATGAAAATACGGATGCCGAATTCAAAAAATTGGATCTTACGGGGGTGAAACTTGACGTTCGCTATAACGAAGGCAAGTTCACGCGTTTTAATTTGGTATGCGAAAACAAGGATTCAAAGAGTCCTTATATCGTCAATTTGTTGGTGCATTATGATTTGATCGAAATTTTAAAGTTGAATCTGATCATGGCAGAAGTCAAAAAGAACCTCAATGAATCACCTGAAAACAAGGCTCCTTATCAGGTTGTCACTCTTGATGAATTAGAAAAAAATTTTGCCGGAAGCAGGCTTGTCAATCACCGCGTCGGAATCGGATACGAGCTTGTTGCGGCAAGAATCTGACAGCATTTCCTATTTTTAAATTTTCTTCGTTATTAATTCAATAAAATACAGTATGATATAGTTATAGAGCTGATTAGTCGCATGGTACAACGATAAAAGAGGTAACAGAACTGAATGAATAAAAATAAATGGTGCAATGATCGTGAGTATATGAGTTATGTGGGCGAACTTTTGGAACGACCGGAAGTTTTGGCATTGGACAACTTTACCCAGCATCATTTTTCAACGAGACTGGAACATTCGATTGCTGTTTCGTATGAAAGCTATAAGATTGCCAAAAAGCTGCACTTGAATGCCAGAGCGACTGCTCGTGCCGGTTTGCTGCACGATCTCTTTTACTATGATTGGCGCGTTACGAAGTTTGACCGCGGAACGCATGCATGGGTGCATCCTCGGATTGCGGTGAGAAATGCAGAGAAACTGACGCCGCTTTCTCCGCTTGAAAAAGACATCATCATGAAGCATATGTGGGGTGCGACTGCGTGCCCCCCGAAGTATCCGGAAGGTTATATCGTAACGTTGGTCGATAAGTATTCTGCAACTGAAGAATATGGCAAACATTTATGTCTGAAGTTTTTTGGCAAAGCCAAGCAGCGCTTGGAACGCAGGAAAGCGGACGGCATTCGCTGATTTGTTGTTGAGATTAAAGGGCCTGCGATTTGTAGGCCTTTGTTATTTTGTTAAGGTGGTTAATTTTTATGTCAGTCGAATCAAAAAAAGCAGATGATTTTTGTTTGTGTCCAAAGTTTGAAAAAACATTTGGAATTTTAGGCAAGAAGTGGAATGGTTTAATTTTGGAAGTTTTACTTGCTGAAGGTGACCAACGTTTTACCGATTTGGCTCAAAAAATTCCGCAATGCAGCGATCGCGTCCTGGTTGAACGATTAAAGGAACTTGAAAAAGATGGCTTGATTGAAAAGGTTTATATGCGAGATTGTGCCAGAGGATTTTATCGCTTGACTCGTTGCGGTGAGGACTTAAAGAAGATCATGAAAGAGATACACTCATGGTCCGAAAAGTGGATTTTGGAAACGGACAAGAATTAAAGCCTTGACTGAATTGAAAAACAAGATTAAACTTGAAAGTATGAAGAATGAAAGACGTTGACGGAAACTAGTAGGTCAAAGTTTGAAGAAGAGAAGGGCTCGCAGCTGAGAAGGCCCGTTTGAATGATGACCGAATTTCACTTCCCGAGTTGGCATTGAGAGATGCACCGTTTCATGGACGTTATCCCATGAAAAGCGTCATGTGCGTGCCTGCACATGAAACAAGGGTGGTACCGCGAAGCCTCGTCCCTTTTTGGGGACGAGGCTTTTTCAATGTTTTGAAAAAGCTTTTGAAAGGAATGGAACAATGAATCTGAAAGATAAACTGGAAGAGCTCAAAGAAAAGGGCTTGGAAGAAATCAAAAATGCAGATGATTCCAAAAAGATCAACGAAATTCGCGTTAACCTTTTAGGAAAAAAAGGACCTATTACTGAAGTGCTCCGCGGGATGCGCGATCTGTCTGCCGAAGAACGCCCGAAGGTCGGCAGTTTTGCCAATGCGATCAAAGAAGAACTTGCAACGGCAATTGCCGAAAAATGCGAAGAAATTGAAATTGAGCGCACGGCAAAACAACTTGAAAAAGAAAAAATCGACGTTACGATGCCAGGTTTCCCTGTTGAGGAAGGTCAGCCTCACGTTTTGATGCAAGTCATCGACGAAATTGAAAAGCTGTTCATCGGAATGGGCTTTCAAATTGTTGACGGTCCTGAAGTTGAAGAAGACCATTACAATTTTGAAATGCTGAACCTTCCGCCGGATCACCCGGCTCGCGATATGCAGGATACGTTTTATATCAATGATCGTCTGCTCATGAGAACGCAGACGTCTCCTGTTCAGGCAAGGACGATGGAAGTCCATGATTTTTCAAAAGGCCCGCTCAAGATGATTTCTCCGGGCAAGGTTTATCGTCGTGATACCGATGATGCTACTCACTCTCATCAGTTCCATCAGGTTGAGGGACTTGTGATCGACAAAAACATCACGATGGGTGATTTGAAAGGAACTTTGGAACTTGTGGCCAAGACGATTTTTGGCGAGAATCGCGAAATCAGACTTCGCCCGAGCTACTTCCCATTCACAGAGCCTTCCGTTGAAGTCGACGTGTCATGCTTCAAGTGTGGTGGCAAAGGCTGCTCCGTTTGCAAGCAATCCGGTTGGATCGAAGTTCTCGGTGCCGGCATGGTTCATCCGAATGTTTTGAAAATGGCCGGAGTAGATTCGGAAGTTTATGGCGGATTTGCATTTGGTCTTGGACCGGACCGTTTCGCAATGCTTAAGTACGGCGTTGATGATATTCGCGAATTTTACCTTAACGATGTCCGCTTCTTAAGTCAATTTTCACAGAAAGGTTAGTCACAAATGAAAGTTTCAACAAAATGGTTAAATGATTACGTCAAAGTTGACGATCTCGATCCGTTGGCTTTGTCAGAAAAAATTGAACGGACGGCAGTCGAAGTCGATGATACTTACAAGATGCAGGACGGACTGAAAAAAATCGTCGTCGGGCACGTGCTTGAAACAAAAGCTCATCCGGATTCTGATCACTTGCATATCTGCCAAGTGGATATTGGCGAAGAAGAGCCTTCACAAATCGTTTGCGGTGCTCCAAACGTTGCAGCCGGCCAAAAAGTCATCGTTGCTTTGCCAAATTCACGGATAGCAGACAACGTAAAGATTAAAAAGTCAAAGATGCGCGGCGTTGTTTCCGAAGGCATGATTTGTGCCTTGCAGGAAATCGGTTTTTCAGAAACCATTGCTCCGAAAGCATATGCTGAAGGAATTTACGTCTTGCCGGAAGATGCCAAGCCTGGAGATCCGGTTTATCCGTATCTTGGCATGGATGAAGACATTATTGACGTTGATATTACGCCAAATCGCGGCGATATGCTCAGCATGCGCGGCGTTGCTTACGAAGTCGGAGCAATTTACGACAGGAAAGTAACTTTGAATCATCCTGAAGTCAAGGAAGCATCGGATGAAAAAATTGAAGACTATGTTTCAATCGAAGCTCCGGAAGAGCTGGTTGCTCCATATTTGATGAGAATCATCAAGGACGTCGAAATCAAAGACAGTCCGCTTTGGCTTCAAAAACGCTTGTGGAACGCAGGCATTCGACCGATCAACAACGTTGTTGACGTGACGAACTATATTTTGCTCGACTATGGACAGCCATTGCATTCGTTTGATTACGATAAATTGGGTTCAAAGAAGATTGTCGTTCGTTTGGCCGAAGAAGGCGAAAAGATGACGACGCTTGACGGTGAAGAACGTGAACTGAAAGCAAACGACATCGTCGTAACGAATGGCGAAGTTCCGGTTGCTCTTGCCGGAACGATGGGCGGTCTTGATTCGGAAGTCGTTCCTGAAACGACGACGATTGCGCTTGAATCGGCCGTCTTTAACGGACACAACATTCGCAAGACTTCGCGGCGCGAAAACCTGCATTCGGAAGCATCGATGCGCTTTGAACGCGGCATCAACAAGGCAACGGTTGCTGAAGCGCTTGATGCTGCAGCACAAATGATTGCAGAACTCGGCAACGGCCAGGTTGTTTCAGGCGTTGCCAAGGCCAATGACAAAAAAGCAGAAGCAAAAGAAGTCAAAATTACGTTGAAGAAGATCAACAAGGTGCTTGGAACTTCTCTGACGGAACAAGAAGTCGAAGATATTTTCCGTCGCCTTGGTTTCGGTACTGCATTTTCCGAAGATACGTTCACGGTTTCCGTTCCGCCGCGTCGTTGGGATATCGAAATTGATGCCGATCTTCTCGAAGAAGTTGCTCGCATCTATGGCTATGACAACCTGCCGACAACGCTTCCTCAGGGACCGACGACACCGGGACATTACACCTACAAACAAAAGGTCATTCGTCAAACTCGACGTTTGCTTGAAGGTGCCGGATTGACGCAAGCTATTTCCTACGGCTTGACGACGGCTGAAAAAGCTCGCCGCTTTGCAATGGAACCCGCCGAAACGACTGAACTTGCCTTTCCGATGACGAGCGATCGCACGACTGCTCGCATGAATCTTGTTTCAGGCTTGCTTGATGACGTTGCCTATAATGCTGCTCGTAAAGTTGAAAATGTTTCTTTATATGAACAAGGTCGCGTCTTTTTGCGCGATAAGGACAATGACCGTCCTCGTGAAGTTGAACATGTTGCCGGCGCGCTGACCGGTTTGTTCAGAAAGTCCACATGGCATGATGACAAACTTGCGGCAGGTTTTTATTTGGCAAAGGGAATTGTCGACTTCTTGCTCAATTCGTTGGCTGTTTCAGGTCGAATCGAATATCGTGCAACGTCTTCTCACGAGGCAATGCATCCTGGGCGCACGGCCGATATTTATCTTGATGACGATTTTATCGGATATGTCGGTGAAGTTCATCCAAGCGTTGCCAAAGAATATCGCCTGAAACGCGTTTACGTGTTCGAGCTTAATCTGCAAAAGATCATTGATGCTCCGAAGAAGGAATCAATTTACGAACCTGTTTCCAAGTATCCGACCGTCAGTCGCGATATTGCTTTGGTCGTTCCGATTGAGGTTACGAATCAGCAAATTGTCGATTGCATCAAGAAAAACGGTGGGGCTTATCTTAAGGATATTCGCCTGTTTGACGTTTACAAGGGCGAAAATATCGGCAAGGGCTTCAGATCTTTAGCTTACACGCTTCAATTCAGCAATTCGAAGCAAACGCTGCAAGATGAAGAAGTTTCTCGTCCGTTCGATAAGATTAAAAATAAGCTGAAAGAAAAATTCAATGCGGTAATTCGCTAAAAATAAGAATGATTCATCAAAATCAAGGCTGTCGTCCGATTTGGACGACGGCTTTTTGTTTGTCATTGAATGTCTTGTCTTGCACTTCACGTCCCTTATTTGGTATAATTAGAAAGATAGAGTTTTGTTAGGAGGAGACACTCTTGGACAAGAAAGATACTGAAAATGAAAACAAGATTGATGAAATGCTTGAAACATCAGAAATAAAAAATGAAAAGCAAGAAACGTCAAATAAGGATGAAAAACATCAAGAAGCTGAGTCCGTATCCGAGAAAACAGAAGAAAAACCAGCAGATGATTGCAAAAAAGTTGAAAACGAACAGGAAAATTCCGAGAAAACAACGAAGGATTCGCCTAAGAATCCAATGGGCAAGAAGATCATGGTCGGCGTAGTCTTGATGATCATGATTTTGGTTGCCGTCGTCGGGTCAGTCGGCTATCGTTATTTTGAATCGGCCAAAAAGCCGCTTGATCCAAAATCAACGAAAGTAATTGAAGTCAAAATTCCGATCGGGAGCACGAACAAGCAGATCGGTTCGATTTTGGAAGACAAAAAAGTCATCAAGAGCGGTTTTGTTTTTGATTATTATGCCAAAACATCGAAAAGAAGCGGATTTAAGGCCGGCTACTACCAATTGAAACCATCGATGAGTCTTGGAAAGATTGCAGACGAGCTTGAAAAGGGCGGTTCAAGTCATCCGTTCGGATCTGGCAAAGTTCTTGTCAGAGAAGGCATTACGGTTGATCAGATCGGTGACGTGATTCAAAAGAATACGCGTTTCAAAAAGAAAGAGTTTTTGAAACTGGTAAACGATCAGGAATTTTTGAATGAGCTGAAGGACAAGTATCCGGCACTTTTGACGTCTGCCGTCGATGCTAAGGAAGTTCGCTACAAGCTTGAAGGCTACCTTTATCCGGCAACCTACTTCGTTCAAAAAAATGAAACCTTAAAGCAGCTGGTTGAACAAATGGTTTCCAAGACAAATGAGGTTTTGACTCCTTATTATGGACAGATTTCACAAAAGAAGATGAGCGTGCAGCAGGTCTTGACGCTTGCTTCCCTGGTTGAAAGGGAAGGCGTTACGCCCGAAGACCGTTATAAGATCGCAGGCGTCTTTGAAAACCGCTTGGAAAAAGACATGATGATCCAATCTGACATTTCGGTTCTTTATGCGCTCGGAAAACACAAGGCACACGTAACTTTCAAAGATTTGAAGGTTGATTCGCCTTATAATCTTTACAGGAACAAAGGAATGGGGCCCGGACCTTTCAACAACCCGAGCGTCGATTCGGTCAAGGCAGTGCTTAATCCGGTTGATAAAGACAAGGAATACCTGTATTTTATCGCCAACATGAAGACCGGCAAGGTATACTTCAGCAAGACGTATGCTGAACACTTGGCGCTTACCAAAAAATTGGAAAAAGACAACAACTAGTTTAAGGAGAGACAATCAATGTCAGCAGCAACACACAAACGTCCCGTAATCATCGGCGTGACCGGGGGATCCGGCAGCGGGAAAACCTCCGTTTCGCGCGCAATTTTCGATTCTTTGAACGGTCATTCGCTTTTGATGATTCAAGAAGATTCATATTATAAGAATCAAGACGACATTTCTTTTGACGAAAGGGTCAAAGTCAACTATGATCATCCGAATGCGTTTGACACGGATCTTTTGATTGAACAACTGGGCGATCTGCTTGAATGGAAGGCAATTGATATTCCCGTCTACGATTACGTTCAGCACACCAGAAGCAAGCAGACGGTTCACGTTGAACCAAAAGAAGTAATCATCGTTGAAGGAATTCTTGTTTTGAATGATCCTCGTTTGCGTGATTTGATGGATATCAAGATTTTTGTCGATACTGATGATGACATCAGAATCATTCGTCGCATTAAGCGCGATCTTGAAGAACGCGGTCGTTCCCTTCAATCTGTCATTGATCAGTATCTGTCAACGGTCAAACCGATGTATCACCAGTTTATCGAACCAACGAAACGCTATGCCGACATCATCGTGCCGGAAGGCGGCGAAAATCAGGTTGCGATTGATATTTTGGTAACAAAGGTCCGCGATATCATCAGCAAGACGAACGTTAATGATTAATTCTGACAATTTTTAATGATTGTGATATAATTATCCTTGTTTATAGGCATTTGAAGAGCCTAATTTAATAGTTTTAGAGGTGTGCTATGGCTGAAGAAAAAACATTTCCAATGACGTTGGAAGGAAAAGAAAAGCTTGAAAAAGAACTTGAAGAATTAAAGACGACGAAACGTGCAGAGATTATTGAACGAATCAAAATCGCGCGTTCTTTCGGCGATCTTTCCGAAAATTCAGAATATGAGGCTGCAAAGAACGAACAATCCATTCTTGAAGGTCGCATCAAAGAAGTTACGAACATGCTCAACCATGCCGAGATTATCGACAATGGCGCCATTGCAGAAGATGAGGTTGCAATTGGCAAGACCGTAACTTTCCAAGAAGAAGACGACGAACCGGAAACATACCAAATCGTCGGTGCTGCAGAATCAGATCCGTTCAACGGCAAGATTTCAAACGAATCTCCGATTGCCAAAGGATTGGTCGGACATAAGGTCGGCGAAACGGTGACCGTTGAAACTCCTGGCGGAGACATGCAGGTCAAAATCATTTCAGTGGAATAATAACCAAAATAAGGATTGAGGGAAAGCCTCAATCCTTATTTTTTTCGCGTTCGTTTTTATGTAGCTGCTGCTCAAGCGCTGAGATTCTGGTTGAAAGTTCCTCATTTTGGCGCTCAAGCTTGTGAAGCGCATGCATAATCTGGACAAATTCGCTTTTTTTATGCTCTTCGGTAAAGAATTTGGTCAAAGTGCTCGTCAGCATCCCGATAAAACCTACTCCCAAGATCATCAGCAGGGCAGCGGCAAGGCGACCCATGAAGGTATGCGGCGAAATGTCTCCGTAGCCGACGGTCGAAACGGTTGCAAGTGCCCACCAAAATGCATTTCCCAGCGAAACGTGCTCTGAAAGCGAGTAGATGAATGATGACACCAACAGCATGAGCCCGCAGACGTAAAAGAGATAGACAATGTTGTTTGTTTTCAAAAACGTTTTTAGTTTAAGTTGGAGCTTGCCGATGATTCCGGCCAAACGCGCGAATCGAAAAACAAGCAGGATGCGCTGCATCGAAACGAGCTTGAAAATTCGGTTGAAACGGAAAAATGAGAAGAGCGCATTCAGCGGGATGATTGCCAGCAAATCCCAAATATGGGTCCTGAAGTAGAAACGTTTGTCTTTGGCGGCCATCAGTCCGTAGAAATAGTCGAAGACAAACACCAGCCAGATTGAAGCATCGACGTAGATGTAAGGCTTCTGAACGATGCTGATGATTCCGTTGATGTCAAGCATGCTGAGAATAATTGAAATTGCGGCAAGAATGATGATCAAAGCATTATAGCTTCTGCGCATAAAATCCCTCCTACAATTTTAGCGTCAGCGTTGAAAGAACGATCAAAAGGACCGCGCTCGACAAAACGATCAGCAGATCAACGTACGGATTGGCAATTCGCGAAAAAAAGTTTCTGAGCGAAAGCAAAAGAAGAATCGCCAAACTGAGCAGCAACAGCAAAAAGACCGTTTTTAACGGCGCAAAGACGAAAATCAGGTACAAGGATGCCAGAAGCATCAGGTTTCTAAGGTTGGTAAACCATAGCTTTGATCCGAAAAAGGCCTTTTTGTATGAAAATCTACGGTTTTGAGGTTGATTGCTGATTTTAAGAATCGCCAACAAAAACCATGCGACATAAAGGGCAATTCCCGCAATGTACAAATTGAGGTCCCCTTTCTGTCAGTTTTGGGCAAACAAATCGATCAGATGCTTCATGAACGTTTTGACGAATCGTTCCTTGTCGACGTTTACGGCAGCCTGCGTTTGCCTTGCTTCATCGTTGATTCTTGTTTCGTCACCGATCGTGCGGCCGGCGTAAGCACCTTTCGTATCGACTTTCATGTTCAGGTAGATCGTGTCGACGAGACTCGGATCGACTGCTGCGGCAGCTGCCAGAGGATCATGCAAAGCGCAGCCGCCAAGATGGGGACTCGTGACCTTGTAGGCATCGATGTAGTAATCGGTGATGTCAGCGTACTTTTCCCCGGCAACGGTGCCAAGTTCGCGCCACTTCTTCGTATCTTCCTTCGTCAGCAGGGTTCTCGTCGTCACGTCAAGACCGATCATCGTCAAAGGAAGATTGCTTCTGAAGACTTCATCGGCAGCTTCCGGATCCTGATTGATGTTTGCTTCCGTTACGGGCGTAACGTTGCCCGGAACCGTCAGAGCACCGCCCATCAAAGTAACGTGGCCGATCAGATCGACGATCGACGGATCTTTTTTAATGGCAGCGGCAAGATTGGTCAAAGGACCGGTCGGAACGATCAAAAGACGTCCCTGATATTTGTGAGCCGCTTCGATGAAGAAGTCGACGCCTGACATTTTTTCGATCTGGCGCTTGGCTTTCTTTAATTCGACCTCGCCAACGCCGTTTTTGCCGTGAATCTGCGCGCTGATCGGCATGACGGAAAAGCTCTTCGTCGTTGAAGAGTGCGAAAGACCGCAAAAGACCGGTACTTCGGGATGCCCGAGCATTTCAAGCAGGTTCAGGCTGTTTTGGGCGCCGTTTTCAACCAGAACGTTGCCGTACGAGCCGACGATTCCGATCAGATCGCATTCGGGTGCGGCCAACGCATATGCGATGGCAAGCGCGTCATCGATCCCGGTATCGAGATCGAGAATCATTTTATATTTTGCCAAAGGAAATCACTCCTATAAATTTGTTTATCACTTTTAGTTTATCAGAAAACAGGGAAGAAAACAGTTGTTTTTTTGAGAAATACAGGGCGTCGGGAGGAAATGGAACATTTTATCAAAACGACAAATTGAGTCGTTGGTAATCTTTATAATGTAATTAAAGATGGTGTAATAAAAAATTTCAATTTTTTAACAATAAAGTACAACAATTGAGTTATATATTTTGATTATATAAGGCATTTTGTTGCTATTAAAGTAATTTGAGGAGGATTACCTAATGGTTGAACGAAAATCGGAGTTAGAGTTTGAAAGTGAATTAGTTGATTATATTGCTAAAATTGGCGGAACCAGGCAGTGGCAGAAGGTCGAACTACATACCAATGAAGAATTGTGGGCTAATTTTAAAAGAATTCTCGAACAGAATAATCAGGATAAATTGGAAAAACCATTGTCTGATACGGAATTTGAACAGGTCAAAGCCTCAATTACAAAGTTGAATACGCCATATGAAGCCGGACAATTTTTATACGGAGTTGGTGGCAAATCACAAATTGAAGTTGATCTTGATGATGGCAGTCATCGATTTTTAACGGTTTTTGACCAAGATCAGATTGGAGGAGGCACGACTCAATATCAGGTAACTACCCAAATCAGACGACCGGCGGTAATCCCCGGTAAGGAAGACAGACGATTTGACACAACGATGTTGATCAACGGATTGCCGATTATTCAGATTGAAGAGAAAGCAGACGGACATCAGGTTGATGAGGCTCTAAATCAGATTGAGCAGTATTTGGATGAAGGACAGTACGGAGATATTTTTTCGGTATTGCAAATCTGGATTGCAATGACTCCGCATCATATTAAATATATGGCGGTTACTGACATTGATCATTTCAATACAGACTTTGCTTTTCAATGGCAAAGATTTGAAGATAACAAGCCAGTAAACGATTGGAGAGAATTTTCGAATTTGGTGCTGTCGATTCCGATGGCACATCGGATGGCTACGAATTATATGATCCTTGACGGAAATTCCAAAAATCCTAATATCAAAGTCATGCGGCCTTACCAAGTCTACGCAACAAAACGTGTGATTGATTTGATCAAGAAACATGATTTTGAACATGATGCGGAAAAAAGACTGGGTTATGTTTGGCACGCAACGGGATCAGGAAAAACAATTTCAAGTTTCAAGGCATCCTGGCTGGCATCGAGACTCCCAAATGTTGACAAAGTTGTTTTCCTGGTTGATCGCGTGGCTTTAACCAACCAGACAGTCGAGCAATATAAGGCTTATGATCCTGAGAGCGATGAAAACAATGAGAATGGGGTTGTTGTTGACACAAGCAATCGTTATGATCTTGAACGTAAATTGTATTCGAATGACAGCACCGTAATTGTCACGTCTACACAAAAGATGGCCGCAATGGTTAGAGACAAGGAAAACAAAAAGAGTAAAAGAATTGAAAAAATAAAAGATAAGCACACTGTTTTTGTGGTTGACGAAGCGCATCGTTCAACCAGCGGCGAAATGTTGGAAGACATCAAAAAATTCTTTGCTAAATCTGTTTGGGTTGGATATACTGGTACGCCCATTTTTCCGGATTCTTATGAGATCCAATCAGAAAAAAATGGAAAGAAACACCACAAGATCACGACGTATGACGTCTTTGGAAATCCAATAGCCATTTATAACATCAGAAATGCTATTCAAGATGGAAATGTCTTGGGTTTTAAAGTTGATTTTGAAAATACGTTGCCGCAAAAGGAATTAAAGGAAAAGTATTTGCCAGAATATTTTAAACGGCTTAATCCGAAAATTTCTGAAGATGAATTGAAGTACAAGATAGATCATATGTCATCCGAAGACATGGATGATGCCGTGCAGCCGACTGTTTATGACAATAATGAAGATCAGGTCAAAGCCGTTGTTGATAACATCATTAAATATTGGCCCCAAAGATCGCATAACTATCAGTACAATGCTTTGCTGACAACTCACGTTGGCGGCAACAGAGCTTCAACACCGATGGCTATGATGTATTATCGTGAGTTTAAGAGACGCAATAAGGAGCTTGATCGTCCCTTGAAGTTTGCTGTTACCTTTAGTGCAGATAAGACAAACGGTAATAATATGTTGGAAAATAATCGTTCACTTCATGAAGCGATTGATGATTATAATAAAATGTTTAATACCCATTTCGAGGATAAAGACGTCAAGGAATATACGGCACAAGTCGTGGCGAGACTGAATCGGACGATTAATGACAATCAGTACCTTGATTTGGTAATAGTCATAGATCAATTGTTGACGGGATTTGACGCTCCGCAACTGAATACTTTATATGTTGACAGAACGTTAAAGGGTGCTTCATTGATTCAAGCTTATTCTCGGACCAATCGAGTATATGACAATCAAACTAAGACGTTTGGTCATATTGTAAGTTTCAGGTGGCCAAGCAATTCTAAAAGGTTAATGGATGAGGCTCTGGCTAAGTATGCTAACTCGGCTTCCGCAAACATTCAAACGGGATTGTTTGATGATGGCGATGATGGTTCAGGAGACGGAATTTTAGCTAACGATTATAAAAATGTCGTGAATGAGCTAAAAAAAGTCGTTGAACATCTCAAAAAAGGAAACATTACGGACAACATTACTCGCATTCCTGCCGACAGTGATCAAAATGCACAGGATCAAATGGCAAGCGACTTGCGTAAATATACGAGACTTTTGAATTCGATAAAGCAATACAAAGAGTATGCCGAAGAAAAGGATGCAGGTGCTTTTCTTAAAAAAATCGGCTTGACGGAAGAGCAGGAGATTGTTTTGAGCAATAACCTGGCTAAAGAGCTAGCCAGTCATTTAGCCAAAAGAAATGTCGGTAATCCTGATTCATCAGTGAAATTGGACCTTCGTGTCGAACATGTTCAGGAAGTGGAGGTTAATTATTCATATCTCTATCAACTGATTGCCGAAATGATGAATGCATATCACGAAAAAGATTATGACAGTGCAAAAGAAAAGAGTGATGAAATCAAGAGTTTGACTGCTTGTCTCGATGATGACAAAGAGGCAAGACAAATTGATGCTTTTACCGATAATATTATGAACGGTCGTGTATCACTTCAAGACTATCCTTATGAGGAGAAATCAATTCCTGAAATGATCGTAAATCATTGTGAGACAGGCGCAAGAGAGGCTATTTTGGAATGGAAGAAGAAATGGGGGGTAGTGGATATTAAACATTCAAGGAGTATCAACGATTTGATTGATAAGCACGTTGAAGGAAATGATGATTTGAATATTGATCGAGTTGAGGACACAATTATTAAAGAGGCCACTGAAGTTTATCGAACCGATGCTGAGAACGACGAAATTAGAGGACTTGCTCCAATTAAGTATCGAAATGAATTTCGCAAGCAGTTTCAAGAGCTTGCTGACAGAATTAAAAGAGAATATTAACGAAGGGATGATTTTATGAGTACTGCTGAAGATATCAAAAATAAGATTTGGGCGATGGCAAATGAATTAAGGGGGAATATGGATGCAAGCGAATATCGTGACTATATTTTAGGATTCATGTTCTATCGCTTCTTATCTGAACACCAGTTAAATTGGCAATCTGAAAATGAGTTTCCGGATCTTGCGGGAAGGAAATTAGAAAAAATAAATCAAAGGTATGCAAAAGAAGCAATAGGCGATGATTTGACAGAATATTTGAAAGATATTGCGGATGCGTTGGGATATGCGATTGAGCCAAAATTTACATGGATTTCTATCGTTGAACGTGTTAACGATAGAAGTTTTGCGCCATCAGAATTTCAAGAAATGTTTGATAAATTTGCCAACAATGCCAAACTCAATCCGAATGCCGTCAATGATTTTACGGGAGTATTCAGCGATATCAATTTAGGAAATTCGCGTTTGGGGGACAGTACCAATGTTCGTGCCAAAACGTTGCTTGATATCGTTAATCTTGTTAATGAAATCGAATATAAGGATGAAGCCGGTCATGATATTTTAGGTGACATTTATGAGTATCTGATTGCTGAATTTGCCGGAAATGCCGGTAAGAAGGGCGGGGAATTCTTTACTCCTCATCAGGTTTCATTAGTTTTGGCAAAAATTATTGCAGCTAATATGGATTCTGAAATAGAACACCCTGAAGTTTATGATTTTGCTTGCGGTTCAGGATCATTATTGCTGACTGTTGAAGAGGAGCTTCAGATTCCGGGAAGTCAAAAGAGACGAAGAGTCAGATATTACGGACAGGAATTGAATACGACCAACTACAACATGGCGCGAATGAACTTGATGATGCATGGCGTTGATTATCAAATGATGGATTTGCGCAATGCAGATACTTTGGAAAATGATTGGCCTGATGGCGTCGGAAACGATAATATTGATCATCCGCACTTTTTTGATGCGGTTGTTGCCAATCCTCCGTATTCTTCCCGTTGGGATAATTCAGCCAATAAAATTAAAGATGCGCGCTTTAAGGACTATGGACTGGCTCCGAAGACAAAAGCGGACTATGCATTCTTGCTGCATGGTTTGTACCATTTGAATTCTCGGGGAACTATGGCGATTGTTTTGCCGCATGGCGTTTTATTCAGAGGAAATGCAGAGGGAAAGATTCGCAAAGCATTGTTGGAGAAAAATCAAATTGATGCCATTATCGGCTTGCCGGCAGGTTTGTTCTTCTCGACAGGTATTCCGACCATTATCATGGTTTTGAAAAAGAATAAGACAAATAAAGATGTTCTTTTTATTGATGCTTCGGGTGAAGATCACTACGAAAAAATCAAGAAACAAAATTTTTTGCGTGAAGAAGATATCAATTTGATAATTGACACGTATAAGAAACGTGAGGATGTTGATAAGTATGCTCATGTCGCCTCAATTGATGAGATCAAGGAAAATGACTACAATTTAAATATTCCGCGTTATGTTGACACGTTTGAAGAGGAACCACCGATTGATCTTGGAGAATTGACGCAAGAAATTTCACAAACAGACCAAGAGATTGCTGAAAGTGAACAAAATCTGTTGTCAATGATGAAGGAATTAACGTCAGATGATCCAAAAATGATGGAAGATTTAAAGACTTTGATTTCACTTTTTGAAGGAGAGAAGGGAAGATAATGAATAAGAAAAAGGATTCAAAAGTTGTTCCAAACGTGCGGTTTAAGGGGTTTACGGATGATTGGAAGCAGCGTAAGTTGGGAGAATGTTTTACAGAACGAGTTGAAAGTATGCCCGACGGTGAGCTTATTTCGGTTACAATCAACGACGGTATCAGGAAGTTTTCCGAACTTGGCAGACACGATAACTCAAATGATGACAAATCGAAATACAAGAAAGTGTGTGTCGGAGATATTGCATATAACTCTATGAGAATGTGGCAAGGCGCAAGCGGTTATTCTCCTTATGTGGGTATTGTAAGCCCTGCATATACAGTACTTTCGCCAAATTCGGGGGTAAATTCAAAATGCTTGGCTTATCAGTTCAAACTACCTGGAATGATACACACTTTTCAAATAAACTCACAAGGAATAACATCAGACAACTGGAATTTGAAATATCCTGCTTTGAGTGAGATAAAAATATTTGTTTCAACGGATGAAGAAGAACAAGCCAAAATTGCAGAGTATTTTGAGAACTTTGACCGCCTCATCACTTTTCATCAACAAAAAATCACTCTGTTAACCAAGCTGAAAAAAGCAATGTTGGAAAAAATGTTCCCTAAAAAAGGCACGGTTATTCCTGAATTTAGATTCAATGGATTCGCTAACGCTTGGGAACAGCGTAAGTTGGGTGAAGTTGGCAAATGTCAATCAGGTATAGGCTTTCCGGATGTTGAACAAGGGGGCAAAACAGGAACGCCGTTTTACAAAGTATCCGATATGAATAATTACGGCAATGAGCATGAAATGACTTGTGCCAACAACTATGTTACTAACGAACAAATTGTCCGTAAAAATTGGAAACCGATAACGGAAGTCCCAGCGGTCATTTTCGCAAAAGTCGGCGCTGCAATTATGCTAAATCGCAAGCGTTTATGCCGTTTCCCGTTCCTTTTAGATAACAACACTATGGCTTATAAATTCGGGGAAAAATGGGATACAAATTTCGGAAAAACCCTTTTTGAAAAAATAGATTTAACGGAGCTAGTTCAGGTTGGAGCATTGCCATCTTATAACGTCACTGATGTCGAAAATCTTGATATAAAGATGCCGATTGATATAAATGAGCAAAAAGTAATTGGAGAGTTTTTTGCCAACCTTGATACCCTTATCACCCTTCATCAGCGTAAAATCGATAAAATTAAAAATATGAAAAAAGCAATGTTAGATCAGATGTTTATATAATAAAAAAGAGTCCCGCTTTTTTCTTGAATGGAATGAAATGACGAACAAAGTCGGTCACCTTGCGACTGATTTTGTTTGTCATTTTCTCAATTTTGGTACATGAAAATAGACTCTTTTTTCGTTATTCCTGTCATAACAGAAGATAGGCTCCTTAATACATCAAAACCCGGATAAGATCCGCAAGTGAATTGCGAATCATCCGGGTTTTCGATTTAAGGAATGGTTTTTAATCTACTTTTATTCATTAAAGCGATGCAAGATGTTGTATAATTTTTGAATTGTCTTTATTTTCCAATTCTTTAATAATATGCAAGTACGTTTGTTGTGTAGTAGTCATGTCGGCATGGCCCAATCTCTTAGCTACGCTTGCGACCGATACTCCAGCAAATAATAACAATGATGCATGCGTATGTCTAAGGCCATGAATTGATATAACAGGTATTTCTAACTGCTCACAGTGTTTCTTCAATAAACTATTGACTGTGGAATTGAAAATTCTTTTTTGGATAAATATCGGCTGATCTGAAGACAGTTCATTAACCATGCTGCTAAGTTGCATTGCCAGTTTCCAATCAATGGAAACCTTACGAACGGATGATGCATTTTTTGTTGGCTTAAATCCGCCCGAACAACTTTTATAATCCCACGTTTTGTTTACCGTTATTATTTGTTGTTCAAAGTCAATGTCATCTTTGGTCAATCCCAAAGCTTCTCCAAATCGCAAACCGGTTTTTGCAATTAAAAGAATGATCCAATCATAATTTTCATAGTTGGACAAATCCAGACTGCGCAGCAATAATTTGAGTTCAAATTCATTCAAGTATTTAGTTTTTTTCTCAGATGGCTGCTTGCCTTTGACAACGACTTTTCTAGTAGGATCACGTTTTAAATAGCCCTCATCGTATGCATCAAGCAGCATTGCCTTCAATTGATGATGAAAATCCATAGTAGTCGCTTTTTCATGACTATCGGCGAATTTATTGAGTATTTGCTGATATTCTAATCGATTTACATCAATCAATTTTAGTTCCGGTGCTATTTTCTTAAGGTGTCGATGTGATGACCAATATTTATTCAGGGTAACCTGCCTAACCGCCCCTTCCTTATACACACCAATCCATTTGGCAAAATAATCGTGCAATAAAATTTGTTTTTTTCGCATACTTCATCTCCTTAGCAGATATCCTGCTAAGAACATTTTAAAGTATTTATTTGAATTTATCAGAACATCACATTTAAATGAACATTTCACTTAGACAAGCTGATTTTAATTTTTTAAGCATATCTAGTTTACGCTGATGAAGGGTGATGAGATAGTCAATGTTGCGGAAATATGTTCCGATTTTGGTCTGTTCTTCCTTTTTGGGAACTTCAATTTCAAATTCTGCATATTCCTGTGCATTTACTCCGGGCTGTCCAGAACGTTGAGAAGTCACAGCAATATACTTGTTATATCTATCTGTCAAAGTATTCTGAAATACAAATTCCGCATCATATTCTTCTTTAATTTTTGCTCGAATCAAGAATCCTGCATAGTAAACTAATCCATCTGAATTTCTGTAAATATAAGATTTTCCGACACTTGCACCTGTTCTTGCAAATAAAATATCTCCTTCAGTTAGTTTATAATTATCTGCACCAGTTAAATCAATATCTGGGGAAGTGAGATTGTCTGTTAAAAACTCATGTGTGTTATCGTCAATATCTGTAATTCTAATATATTTATTTTCTCCATCATATTCTTTCGCTACTGCATTCAATCCGTATTCAAAAGATGATGCAATATCCCCTAACTTCCGCGGTTCCCAAGCGTTAGCGAATCCATTGAATCTTATTTCAGGAATAACCGAGCCTTTTTTAGGGAACATTTTTTCCAGCATTGCTTTTTTTAGCTTGGTTAACAGAGTAATTTTTTGTTGATGAAGGGTGATGAGACAATCTAACTTTTTAAAAAATTGTCCTATTAATTGCTGTTCTTGAATAGTAGTAGGTAACATCAAGTTCATTGCAGACATCTGTTTTCCTGAAACCTCGGCAAATGTTGAGCCTGCTCCAACCAACTCTCCATATCGTTTTAGTACGTTTGTTCGAGAGAAAATAAAATAAGTATCAAGCTCATTTTCATGAGGAACAATGGACTGAAACCCTTGATTGGTACAGCTTTTTTGAGATAAAATGGCAGTTTTTCCTATCCCGGCACGTGATGTAAACAATACTGTTCCAGGCGGCAAAAGTTTTGCAGAGCTATTGTCATAGCCGAGCTGGGTTATCCTTCTTCGGCTTCTTTTTACATAGATTTGATCTGATATTTCGGCAGGAGAATACCAGTCTATATCGCCATCCCAATATTCAGGATGATTTGTACTAGGTGTCCCTCCACCGATTATTTCTGATACATCTCCCAACTTACGCTGCTTCCAAGTGATAATCTGCTCAAATTAGTCATTAACAAAAATAACTTTATTTAAAAAATATCTTCTTTTTCAAGCGAAAATAATCTCATACGTTTTATTATTCCCGTTTTCATTATTTTCATCTTATCTTCTTGTCATTTTCGTCATGTTTAAGGTATTATTAAACTATCTATATGTGCAGAAGGGATGTTTTTATGGCACGGCAGGATCTTTTGGAATTTTTGAAACGGGGATTGGATGCTCTGGATTTCAAAGGCGACGTTTCGCTTGACTGGGACAAAAAGAGTCATTCGTTTGTCGTCGATCTGGTTTTTTACATCGAAAACAAAGCAGGACAGCAGATGGAAGATGCGGACGGAGTATTGTCGGATGAACCGATTATCGCATTCAGCGATGCGATTTTGATCTATGACGGAAAAAAAGGCCTTGCAGGATACGATGCGGATGATTTTTTGGCATGTCTTGCGTTTGACGGCAAGGAAGGTTGGAGTCTTGCGTACGGAAAGGCCTTTTTGACCTATTTGCAGATCATTATGGACAACGGGACAAGAGATCTCTTGAAATTTTTTGCAGACGATGAAGATGAAATTTTTGAACTCGAATGGTCAGATGAAGAATTCAGCCGATTATTGAAAAATGCAGAGTCTGAATATCCAAGACAGTCTTTGCATTATCCCAAATTCTAACTGGAGGAATTATTTTGGAATGGACAGAACTGGTCGTTGAAACGACCCTTGAAGCAAGCGATGCAGTCGTTGAAATTTTGATGCAAAACGGTGCAGGCGGCGTGCAGTTTGATGATGAAAACGGAAATGACGATTTGAAGATTATTACTTATTTTCCTGAAAGCAAACCAGTCGTTGAGCTTTCGCGCGATTTGAAGCAAAAAGTTTTGGGGTTGGCAGACTTCGGCTTGAATCCTGGCAAGGCGAACGTTTTCGTAAAGACAAACGATGACGCAAGCTGGGTTGACGCCTGGAAAAAGTACTATCATCCCGTCAGAGTGACGCGTTATCTGACGATCGTGCCGAGCTGGGAAGAATACGTGCCGCAAAGCGCTGACGAACAGGTGATTTTGCTTGATCCCGGCAAGGCTTTCGGAACGGGCACGCATCCGACGACAAGACTTGCTTTGCTTGGACTTGAGTCAGCGATTCGCGGCGGCGAAAAGATGATCGACGTCGGCACCGGTTCCGGCGTTTTGAGCATTGCTGCCTGCAAGCTCGGTGCAAAGGAAGCGTTGGCCTATGACGTTGACGATGAAGCCATCAAGGCTTGCGACGTTAATCTGAAGCTCAATCCTGAAGAAAGATCGAAGATTCACGTTGCGACAAATGATCTGCTGAACGGAGTCGATGAAAAGGCTGACCTGATCTGCGCGAATATTTTGGCGGAAATCATCGTTCCGCTCATTCCGCAAGCATTCAATTGCTTAAATGACGGCGGAATCTTCATCACTTCCGGCATCATCAGCGACAAGGCCGATTTGATCGAAGAAAAATTGCAAAATGAAGGCTTTGTCATCGATCAGATTTCACGGATGAAAGACTGGTTTTCAATCGTTGCGCACAAGCCAGGCGAGGGTGAAGAATAATGCAGCGCTATTTTTCAGAGCAGAATTTTTCCGGAAATACATTGAATCTATCGGAAGACGTTTACAAGCATGCCGTCGTTGTCATGAGGATGAAAGCAGGCTCAAAGTTTGAGCTCGTGACGCCGGACAAAGTCGTTCACGTCATGGAGCTGGTTACGATCGATTCGGCCAAAAAGCAGGCGGTTGCCCATGAGTGCGAGCGTTTTGAGCCTCAGGTCGAACTTCCGGTTGAAGCAACGATCGTTTGCGGACTGCCCAAAAACGACAAAACGGATCTGATCGTCATGAAAGCTACGGAACTGGGAGTTTCAAAGATCGTCTTTTTTGCCGGCGACTGGTCCGTAGCGCGCTGGACCAAGCAAAAGCAGGCCAAAAAATTGGAACGCCTGCAAAAAATTGCCAAATCGGCGGCAGAACAGTCGCACAGAACGACGATCCCTGAAGTTTCTTATCTGGACGGCTTGGAAGATCTTTTGCCGGATGAAGACACGGTCGGACTTTGCGCCTACGAAGAATCGGCCAAGGCCGGTGAAAAAGGGATGCTGGTCAAAGTTTTCGACGTGCTTAAGACCGGTGAAAAGAAGAAAGTCACGGCCGTTTTTGGCCCGGAAGGAGGAATCAGCCCCAAAGAAGTCGAACTGCTGAAGAAAAAAGGATTTTCCTTTGCCGGATTAGGTCCAAGGATCATGCGAGCGGAAACGGCTCCTTTATACTTTTTATCGGCTCTTTCATTTGCATTGGAACTAGAGTAAAATAGTAAACAATAAATGAATTAATTTTTGCGAAGAGAGGTCAGTTATGGAAAATCGCAGTCTCAGTATTCAACGCATCACCTGGTATTTGGCGATTGCAACAGCCTTTGCATTCGTCGTTCCGATCCTGTTCACGTATTTAAATACGACCGACGTACATCGAATCGGAATAATTTTATTTGGAATCTACGTTGTTTATGCCGTTGTTGTCGGACTTTATGCGGGAAAATCAAATGAGCATTTTTGGGTACTGCTGTTTTTCCCGATATTGTATCTTATCGGATATCGATTTTTCTTCGATGGATATGCAAGATACTTTACGGTTGTTTACCTTGGCTTGAGCTTTGCGGCATACGGCATAACGAAAGACTGAAGCCGCGGTAAGAAGTGTTTTCTTGCCTGCTCGGGCGGGACGACACGGTTGTTCCGCCTTTTTTAAAATCTTATTGGGATTGCTAGGAGTGGTTGTTATGGAAAAAGAAAACATCTGGAGTGCACAAGACGTGATCGGAATGTGCGAAAAATACATGAATGAAGAACATGTGGCAATGGTTCGCAAGGCTTGCGACTTTGCATCGTACGTTCATCGAGAACAATTCAGAAAATCTGGGGAACCCTACATTATTCATCCGATTCAGGTTGCCGGAATTTTGGCAGATTTGAAAATGGATCCTGAAACGGTCAGTGCAGGCTTTTTACATGACGTTGTCGAAGACACGCCCGTTACTTTGGGGGATGTCGGCGAACTTTTCGGAAAAGACGTCGAGGTCATCGTTGACGGCGTAACCAAGCTCAGCAAGATTCGCTACAAATCGCATCAAGAACAGCTGGCTGAAAATCACCGCAAGCTGCTTTTGGCAATGTCAAAGGATTTGCGCGTGATTATCGTCAAACTTGCAGACAGGCTCCACAACATGAGGACGCTGGGGCATCTGCGTCCCGACAAGCAAAGAAGGATTGCCAACGAAACGCTTGAAATCTATGCGCCGTTGGCAGATCGACTCGGGATCAGCACGATCAAATGGGAATTGGAAGACATTTCGCTGCGCTACCTTAATCCTCAACAATACTACCGCATCGTTCATTTGATGAATTCAAAGCGTGAAGAACGCGTTCAGTATATCGACGAAGCCATTACGGAGATTAAAGAAGCCATCGCAGATCTGCATTTGGACTGCGAAATCTACGGACGACCAAAGCACATCTATTCGATTTATCACAAGATGCGCGATCTTCACAAGCAGTTCAGTCAAATTTATGACTTGCTTGCAGTGCGCGTCGTGGTCAAGTCGATCAAAGACTGCTATGCCGTTTTGGGAGCGATTCATACCAAGTGGAAACCGATGCCTGGCCGCTTTAAAGACTATATCGCGATGCCAAAGGCCAACATGTATCAGTCGCTTCATACGACGGTCATCGGACCAAAAGGCAAGCCGTTGGAAGTTCAGATCAGAACTGAGGAGATGCACCGCGTGGCCGAATACGGGATTGCTGCTCATTGGGCCTATAAGGAAGGCAAAACGAACGGCATCAAGCAGACGACGACAGGAGACAAGCTGAATCTGTTTAAGGAAATCATCGAGATTCAAAACGAATCAAACGACGCGAAGGAATTCATGGAAAACGTCAAAGGCGATCTGTTCAGCGACCGCGTCTACGTTTTCACGCCAAAGGGCGACGTTTACGAATTGCCGAAAGGATCAGGACCGCTTGACATGGCCTATTCGATTCATACCGAGGTCGGCAATCATACGACCGGAGCCAAAGTCAATGGCAAGATCGTTCCGCTCGACTATCAGGTCAAAAACGGTGATATCGTTGATATCTTGACGTCGCAAAATTCAGCGGGACCAAGTCGCGACTGGCTTGATCTGGTGCATACGAACAAGGCCAAGAATAAGATCAAGCGTTTCTTCAAGCAGCAGGATCGCATCCAAAACATCGATCGTGGCCGCGATATTCTTGACCAGGGCTTGATTGAAGGCGGGTATCAGCCGCATGACGTGATGAGCAGCAAGAAAAACATTGAGCGAGTGCTTAACAAGAAACAACTGGCAACGCTTGACGATTTGTACGCTGCCATCGGTTTCGGAGAAATTCCGCCTGCAGGCATCATTAACGTCCTGACGGAAGACATTCGTGCCAAGCGCGAGCAGGAACGAAAAGAAGCGCAGGAAAAGGCTCTGCTTGAAGATCATCAGGAAATCAACAACGTCAAATCAGGCAAGAAGAAAAATGAAGAAGGCGTCATGATTGAGGGAATCGACAATCTGCTGGTTCGCTTGAGCCATTGCTGCAGTCCGATTCCGGGAGACGAAATCGTCGGCTATATTACAAAAGGGCGCGGCGTTTCGGTACACAGAATCGACTGTCCGAACGTCAAAAGCGCCGAACAGCATGGGACAAGGCTCGTCGACGTTACCTGGAACGTTATTCCGGACGTCAGAGCTACCTATAATACTGATCTTGAAATTGAAGGATACAACCGCTCCGGTCTTTTGAATGATGTTTTGCAGGCAATCAACAATACCACGAAGGATTTGAACTCCGTCAACGGACGCGTTGATCACAACAAGATGGCGACGATTGACGTTACGGTCGGAATCAGAGACAGAATTCATCTGCAGCGCGTAATCGACAACATCAAGCGAATCCCTGACGTCTACGTGGTCAAGCGAATCGTTCACTAATGAGGTGAGAAAATGAGAACAGTATTGCAGCGGGCCAAGAATGCCCAAGTTGAAATTGACGGCAAGGTAAACGGAAAAATTGACCACGGTCTGGTGCTTTTGGTCGGCTTTGAGGAAGGCGACGGGCAAGAAGAAATCGACTATACGGTCAGAAAAATCGTCAATTGTCGAATTTTCTCAGATGAGAACGGCAAGATGAACCTTAGTCTTAAGCAGATTGGCGGACAGATTTTATCCGTTTCTCAGTTTACGCTTTATGCCGATACGAAAAAGGGCAATCGTCCAAGTTTTACTGACGCGCAAAACCCGAATGAAGCTTCAAAAAATTATGACAGATTCAATGAAAAGCTGCGCGAGGAAGGCGTAATCGTTGAAACCGGAGTCTTTGGCGCCGATATGAAGGTTTCGTTCACAAATGACGGCCCGGTGACGATTATTTTTGATACCGACAACAAATAGGTGGTGATAAAATGGGATTGATTTCGCTGGAGAAACAGGCAAGGGGGCTTTGTCTTTCGGATCGCAGTTTTATTCCAACGACGATAGGCTTAAAGACTTGGCGCGAACGTTTAAGATTTGATCAAAAAATGCTCGTTCAGGATCAAAGCGTGAAAATCGTCAAAGAACGGGTAGAAATCGATGAAGAACGCTCCTTTGACGAATACCTGTATTTTCCAAAAGATCAGGCCAAAAATCTGCGCGTAATCTACTATATTCATGGCGGACAGTTCATCTCCGGCGGAGTCAATGAATATCACAAGCTGTTGGCAGAACTTTCGAGAAGATGCCATGCCTGCGTCGTTTTTCCGGAGTATGCATTGGCACCTGAACGCAAGGCACCGGTTCAAATGGTTCAGCTGCGGGCCGGGTATCTTGATTTGCAGCGACTGGCGATAAAATATTCACTGGATCTATTGCATCTGACAGTTGCAGGCGACGATGTCGGCGGCGGAATGGCGGCAACGCTTGCGATGCTTTCTGAGGCACGTCACTTGCCATTGAAAAAGCTGCTGTTGTTTTATCCGGTCGTCAATGCTAATTTTGACAACCAGACTTATTACGAATTTGCCGGCGGATATCGAATTACGCGCGAACAGATGAAATGGGCCTGGCAGCAGTATTTGGGCGGGCTGTCGCCGACCGACGTCATGTATTCTCCTTTGCTGAGAAAATTCAGTGAACTGGCCGTTTTGCCCAAAACATTGATTTTGACCGCAGAGGCGGACGTTTTGCGAAATGAAGGCGAAGCATTTGGGCGAAAATTGCGTGATGCGGACGTTGACGTTTCTGTCGCCAGAATTTTGGGAACGATTCATGATTTCGTTTTGCTCAATGCATTGGATGAGACAAACGCTTGCCGTTTGGCGATGGACATGGCAGTAGAATTTATCGAAAGAGACAGTGAGGTGTAGTTTTGTATCAGAATTATTTTTTTGACTTTGACGGAACGCTGTACGACACGTATGGCGGAATGGTATCAGCATTTGTTCTGGCCTTTGAAAATCAAGGCGTAAAACTTGACAAGAATGAAACGTATCGCTTGATGCGAGTTGAATCGGTAAGGTATTGCTTTGCTCTTTTGAAAAAGAAATATCCGAAACTTGATGAAAAAAAGCTGCATGAGGACTATCACTTTTTTGAAAAGGAAAACCAGGAGCTGGCTGAGCCGTTTGACTTTGCGGGCAAAGTGCTTGAAACGATTCAAACAAGCGGCGGACAAAGCTTTTTGTTGACGCATCGCAATGAATCTGCAAAGGAAATTTTAAAAAGGGACGGTCTGCTTGAATATTTTAAGGATTTTGTGACTGCGGATGATAATTTCAAGCGCAAGCCGGATCCGGAGTCTCTTGATTATCTGCTTGACAAGCATCAAATCGACCGCAAAACGGCTGTGATGGTCGGAGACAGAACGCTCGACGTCGATGCGGGGCACAATGCCGGCATTGCCGGAATTCTGTTTGATCCGGACGGGTTGATCAAAGCAGACTCATGCCGTCCGGAGCAGCAGATAAAAACGTTGAAGGAATTGATTGGATAGTGGAAAACAAGGAAATTGAGACCGCAATTTTTGCGGGCGGATGTTTTTGGTGCATGACCAAGCCGTTTGACCAGATGCCTGGAATAATTTCGGTTCGTTCAGGATACACGGGCGGAGACGTCGAAAATCCGACCTACGAGCAGGTCAAATCGGGAACCACCGGACACACCGAAGCAGTCAAGATCGTCTTTGACAAGACGATCATTTCATATGAAGAACTGCTTGAGATTTATTGGCATCAGACCGATCCGACGGATGCAGCGGGACAGTTTCAGGATCGAGGTTCGAATTATCGGCCGGTAATTTTCGTTAAAAATGAGACGCAAAGGCAAGCAGCAGAACTCTCCTTGAAAAATCTGATTGCAAGCGAGCGTTTCAAAAAGCCGATCGTAACCAGAATCGAATCAGCTTGTCCTTTTTATGAAGCGGAAGAAGAGCACCAGCAGTTTTACAAAAAAGATCCAAAGAGAATGGAATTTGAGGAATCGCAGGGAAGAAAACAGTTTATTGAAGAAAACTGGGGAATTTGAAAGGATAAGAAATGGATGAATTACAGGACGTGCTAAAGCAGCACGCGATGATCATGAAGGCAACGACAGCTCTTTTCTACGGGATTTTAGTGTCGATTGCCATGAATTTTTTCTGGGAACCAGGGCATATCTATTCATCCGGCATCACCGGCTTGGCACAGCTGATCGGGACGCTGACCAAAAACGGTCCCGTGCATTTGTCAACGGCTCTGATGCTGTTTGTTTTGAACATCCCGTTGTTTGTTTTGGGATGGAGACAGATCGGGCACAGGTTTACGCTGTTCACGATTTTGGCAGTTTTTTGCTCATCGGTCATGATTAAGGCAATCAATCCAGTGCCTTTAACGAAAGACCCGATCATCTGCGCAATTTTTGGCGCAACGATCAATGGGTTCGGAACCGGCCTGGCGCTTAAAAACGGGATTTCGACCGGAGGCTTGGATATTTTGGGGCTGACGATCAGAAAGCACACCGGCAAAAGCATCGGAACAATCAATCTGATTTTCAATTTTTTCATCATTCTTGCCGCAGGGGCCGTTTTTGGCTGGCCTTATGCTTTTTATTCGGCACTCAGCATTTTTATCAATGCGCGCGTAATGGACATGGTTTACACAAAGCAGCAAAAGATGCAGGTCATGATTGTGACCACGAAACCAAAGAGCGTAATTGACTGTATCCAAAATCGAATGCGTCGCGGAATAACGATCGTTCACGGTGCCGAAGGGGCATACAAGCATGATGAAAAAACGATTCTGTTTACGGTCATCTCGCGTTACGAACAGCCTGAATTGAGAAGAGCGATGATCGAATCGGATCCTGCCGCATTTGTCAGCATTGCAGACAACGTCCATATCATGGGACGTTTCTATGAACCGGAACCATGAGGTAAGCCAAATGAAACATGCATATTTGATCATGGCAGCGAATGAATTCGAAGAACTTTTGGTCTTGCTCAAAGCACTTGATTATGAAGACAATGCGATATTCTTGCATATTGACAAAAAGGCTGCGCTTTCTTCTTTACAGCTGAAACGCTTCAAACAACAGGTTTCAAAGGCTGATTTTTATCTGGCGCCGCGCAGGAAAGTCAGCTGGGGCGGACGCGATATGCTCGAATGCGAATTTTCGCTGTTCTCGTTTGCACGCTCCGTTGGTCCGTTTGACTACTATCACTTGCTTTCCGGCAAGGATTTGCCGCTTTTGAGTCATAAACGGATCAATGAGTTTTTTGAAAAAAACAAAGGCAGGGAATTCGTCGAGTACAAACCGATCAAAGAGCAGGAAGTCTGGCAAAGAGTTCAGGTCTGGCATGCTTTTCCGAACGTTTCGGCATATCGTTCGGTCAAAAGCGCTCCGTTGAAACTGATGATTCGTGCTTATCGCAAGCTTGAGCGAACCTTGTCCAAGGCTTTGAAGCTTGATTTTTTTAAAAATACAGGGTTAAAGCTCGGGTTTGGTTCACAATGGCTCAGTCTGGACGATTTTGCCGTGGAACGCATTCTGAAAAAAGAAAAAAGCATTATGAAAGTTTTCAAGCATGCCATCGTAGCCGATGAGCTGTTTTTGCAGACGTTTATTTTAAATGATGAAGTTTTGAAAAAACGTCTGTATCGAGATGAAAAAGGACGTCCGGGAAATCTTCGTTTCATCAGGATTGATGAAAGAAAGAGCAGTCCGCGCGTTTGGAAGATTTCTGATCTGAAAACGCTTAAAAAGGCACGGAACGAGGGCTATCTTTTCTCGCGCAAGTTTGACGTCGCAGAAGATGATGAAATCGTTTCGTCAGTATTGAAAATGACAGCAGAGGAAGAGTAGTTTTAAATGGAAAATGTTATTTTGTATTCGGTTTTGAGAAGTCTCAGAGCAAAAAATGATGCTGGTCCCAAGGCCAAAACCGATATTAACGAATTTTTGACTGAGGAAGGCTTTAAGGTCATGGATCTGGATTTGCCGGAAAAGCGTCTTGAAAAGTTCCTGTTTGTTCATTTGAAACTCAAACGACTTTTCAAGGGCAGACAATTTGACAACGTCATTTTGCAATACCCGTTTTACTCAGTCTTTTTGACGAAAAAAATCATTGAAAATGCCAAAAAAGTCACGCACGGAAAATTCCTGATCATGGTTCACGACGTTGAAACGCTGCGTGTTTATGACGGCAACAAGCAGTTTGAAAAAGATGAAATGGAAATCTTTAATTCTGCCGACGGTCTGATCGTGCACAATTCCAAAATGGCCGAATGGCTCAAACAACACGGCGTAACGGTTCCGATTACGATTTTGGGAATTTTTGATTATCGAAACGATTGCCAGAAAAATGAGCGGTTCGAGTATCAAAAAAGCATTTGCTTTGCGGGAAATCTTGAAAAATCGACATTTTTGAAGAAGGTCAAGCTAAATGATGCCAAACTTGACGTTTATGGACCGTCCCCTGCTCAAAAATATCAAAAAGGCGTAACCTATTGCGGGGTGTATACTCCTGACGATCTGCCGAATCATTTGAATGAAAACTTCGGCTTGATTTGGGACGGAGACGAAATGTCTGCTTGTACCGGGGTTTTCGGCAACTATATGCGTTACAACGCTCCGCACAAGACGTCGCTTTATCTGAGCTCCGGAATTCCGGTGATTATTTGGAAGGAAGCCGCAATGGCCGAATTCGTGTCCGAAAACGAAGTTGGAATCGCGATCGAAAATCTGAATGATTTGGACAATGTTTTGCAGAAAGTTGATGACGCAGGCTACAGGAAGATGAAGAGCAACGCCCTGAATCTGGCAGAGAGATTAAGAAGCGGATCTTATGTCAAAGAGGCAGTCAGAAAGGCACTTGGTGATTAGATGAGACAAGTTGACGTAATCGTTCCGGTCTACAATGTTGAAAAATATCTGAAGCGCTGTTTGGAAAGTTTGATCAACCAGACGTTGTCTTCTGAAAAATACAGAGTGCTGCTTGTTGACGACGGCAGCACCGACGGGTCGCCGACCATCTGTCAAAAATATGCAGATGAGAATCCGAATCTGGTGGAGTATCTCCCCAAAGCAAACGGCGGCTTGTCTGATGCAAGAAACTATGGATTGCAGCATGTCGACGCAAGTTACGTGCTGTTTATCGATTCGGATGATTACGTTGAGTCGGGGATGCTTGAGAGGATGCTTGAAAAAACCTGCAACGGTCAAAAGAAGGTCGTGGAATGCAATTTCTTTTGGCAGTATCAGGACAGAATGGCAAAAGACGTCGTGACGGGATATGATTCAATCGAAGATTACCTTGTCAAAGGACGCGTCGTCGCATGGAACAAACTGTATCGAACGGATTGGCTCAAGCAATGCGGAATTACGTTTCCGAAGGGGCTTTTTTATGAAGATCAGTGCTTTTTCTTTGAATTGATGCCGTTTCTTGAATCAATTGACGAAGTTGCGGTTGATGAGGTTTGCGAAGTTCATTACGTTCAAAGAAACGATTCGATTTCGTATAAAAATACGAGTCGTTTGGCCGATCTTTTCAAAATTTACGTAAGGATTCTGAATTTTCATGAAGAAAAGGGCTGGATCAAAACGTATCATGATGAACTTGAATATCGTTTCGTTCGCAACCTGTTGGGCAACGTCATGCTGAGAAAAATCAGACCGATCAAGGACGGAAAAGTAAAGCGCGACTTGGTTGTAAAAGTCATGGAATTTATTGATATTCATTTTAAAGGATGGAAGAGGAATAAATATATAAAGTGGGATTCCCCGCAAAATATTTATTTGAAGACTTTCAATAAATTAATTCTCAAAATGTTAATAATTTAAAAGGTACCTACAACTCCTGTTTTAGCGGGATTTGTAGGTACCTTTTTTGATGTGCTATCAGCAGAATATTGCGTAATTGTGAATTTAAAACGATTATCAGTAGATTCTTCAAGCAGTTATGCAACTTTTATTTCGAATTTGCATCGATAATAAATTGAATATGGCGGTTTTAACTAAAATATTCACTAAAAAACTGTTATTTGCATTCACTCTTTCTTAACTTTGACTTGGCATAATAAGACTTGTAAAAAGATATGAGATTAATCGGGAGGTATTTGTTATGAATATTTTAAAGAATACAAAGGCACTCATCGCACTCTCGGTTGTAGTTGCTGCAATCGGAGGATCACAAGTCTATGCATGTCGTGACACGTTTGCCGCACTCGCTCATGAAAAAACAGAGACAAAGAGCGTTGCTAAGAAAGAAACGTCTGAAAAAAAGGTCAGTCCTTCGGTTAAGAAGGAGTCAAGTTCTGAAAGCTCGGCAACTGAGACGACATCTGTTTCCGAATCTTCAAGCAGCGTTGCTCAAAGTTCATCGGTTGCAAGCTCAAGCAGCGATGCCCAAAGTTCTTCTCAGGCAACGACGCAAGCTCAAACGGCAACGCAGCAGTCTTCGCAAACGGCACAGAGCCAGACGGCATCGTCTCAAACGACGCAGGCTCAGTCCCAGACGCAACAGTCTTCTTCACAGCAACCGGCTCAAACGAGCGGATTTTGCCTGAACGGACATTCATATCCGATCAGAAGCTTCAGCGGTACGGGTTCTGTTCCGGCAGACGGCAACGTTTATGCTTGGACGTCTCTTCCGAACTATTATTTGTTTGAAATGATGGGTGCGGCACACAGCCAGTTGGGCAGTCTGCACGTCGGCAGCGAAGTTGTCATCAACGGTCGCGTGCTTCATGTTTCTGAGATTATGTACGGCGTAAAAAATGACGGAACGGGCTTGGAAGTCGTTTCAAACAAGTTGGCACAACACAGTGCTGGCTGGCAAACGTGCGAACAGGCTTGCTACAATTCGACTTTGACCGTATGGTTCGCAGATTAGCAAAATTTTAAGTTAAATGTTAGAATGAATCCAGGAAGAAGGCTTCCTGGATTTTTTTACTGAAAGGCGGTTAAATAATGAAACTTGGATCGCATGTCAAAATGCGCGGCAAAGAGATGTTTCTTGGATCCGCAAAAGAAGCGGCATCGTATGGGGCAAATGCCATGATGATTTATACCGGTGCACCTCAAAACACTGTCAGAAAAGATTTGTCCTTGATGAAAATCGAAGAGGGAAAGAAGTATATGGAAGATCACGGCATCGAAGAAGTCGTCGTGCATGCGCCATATATCGTCAACCTTGGCAATAACAAGGATCAAAGCAAATATGAATTTGCAATCGAATTTTTGGCAAACGAACTCAAGCGGGCAGATGCGCTCGGAGCAAAACAGGTCACGCTTCATCCCGGAGCTCACGTTGGCCTTGGAGCAAAGGCTGCCATCGAAAACATTGCGCATGGTCTGGATGAAGCGCTGAAAGCGTCAAAAGACGTCAGCGTTGCGTTGGAGACGATGGCGGGCAAAGGAACGGAAATTGGGCGAACGTTTGAAGAATTGTCCGAAATCATTGAAAAATGCAGTGAAAACGACCGCCTGAGCGTTACGTTCGATACTTGTCATGCAAACGATGCAGGCTATGACGTCAAAAACGGCTTTGACGATGTTTTGAGTGAATTTGATCAGATAATCGGTTTAAACAGGCTGAAAGTCGTTCATCTCAATGATTCAAAAAATGAATGCGGCGCACATAAAGATCGGCACGCAAACATTGGTTTTGGAACCATCGGCTTCGATTCTTTAAATTATATTGCGCATCATCCGCAGCTGGAAGACGTTCCCAAAATTATGGAAACGCCGTACGTCGGAGAAGACAAGAAGAATTCTTTTGCTCCGTACGCATATGAGATCGCAATGCTCAAAAACCAGGCATTTGATTCTAAGATGCTGGACAAGGTGAAAGACAGCCAAGGAATTTTGTAAGAAGTTGCGCATAAAAATATGTGTGTACCCAGAATGTTTGACACATATAAAAATTAACATTAGCCTATGGATGTCAGTCTGGATTGAACAGGCAGCATCCATTTTATTTTCTTTTGAATCAAAGTTGGCAGGCTTTTTGCGTAAAAAAGAGGCTTTGAAAAAAGTCTCTTTCCCCTCTTGAATTAAACGAAAAGCCGAACGAAGGCGGTCGGGTTGCGACTGGTTTCGTCCGGCACTTTTAAATGCAGTGCTGCTCAACTGATTTATCCAAGATCTCACTAATTTTTACGGACAAAGCGTCCGTTTTCATCGATGTGTCCGTAAATGTCAGTCATTTTGACAAATGCAGTGCCTGATAAGTTAGCGGCCAAGCTTTCAGTCAAATTTACCGCCAGACTCTTTTTGCTTATTTCCGTCACGGAAGGCAATCGTCCTGCATGAAAAAAACCGGATTAGATTTGCGATTGATTGCAAATCATCCGGTTTCTTGATTTGAGACAGAATTTTTTCTCAGGCTCTCTTATAATTTATATTCAGGCACTTTCTTCCTTGCGTTTTTCAAACCATGACATGATTGGCATGATAGCTCCGGCCCCGAATAAGACACCGACTGATAAGAAGTTCAGAAACAATTGGTGATTCCAGGCCTTTGTCCCAAAGGCCAGATCTTGTGGCAGAAAGGACATCACGGCACAGATGAAGGAGAACAACATGCACCAACTCCCCATAGCAATAGCGAGCTTTCGTCTTTTGATGAAGACAAAGACTGATGGAAATTTGTCCTGTTTGACTCGCACGGCGATGAAGGCTAAGAACAGCCAGCAGTTCTTGAAAGGAAAGACAATTCCGTTTAGGTTCAACAACCAATTGAAGACTGCGTTGATATCAGGCAAAGTCCCTGATAAAAGCAGCAAGAACAAGGTCAACCCGGTGGTCAAGACGTAGGAGTGAATAGGGCGATCGTTCTTATTGCGTTTGCGCATCCATTTTGGCATGAAGCGTTCAGCAGTATCGGCCGCCAAAACCCAACTGGTGGAGTCTAAGAAAACGGCTAATTGTGCCATCATATAGATAGCTTGGACAATAGCGAAAATGTACATCAAAACATTGCCCATCCCCATGCGTTCACCTAAAAGATGGAAGGCATAGTATGATCCGTTCATCTTCAAGTCATGGGGGAGGTTGTTTGCATCAAAGAAGATGGACAAGGAGAAAGTTCCGAAGACCGTCAGAAAAGCGGTCATGAAGGCGATTAGGTACATGGCCTTGCGGAAGTCGCGGTTAGGTTCTTTCATCCGTTTCAGGTAAGGTGCAACCAATTCGGCTCCACAGACGGCAAACATCAAAAGCCCGGTGGTAGAGAAGTAAGATAACGAAAAGTCAGGGATAAATGCTTTAAGGTTGAAAGGTTGGGTGGCAATCTTGCCACCGTTTAATAGTGTCCAGCCTGTCATGACAACGAACAAGATGGTCATTCCGAACATGGCCCATCCACCGATTGTGGCCATGACTTCAAGGGATTTCTTGAGTAGATTTTCAAGTAAAATAAAAACTAAAATAATAACAAAGGTCCATACGCCAAACCAGAAGCTTGACATTCGGCTGGATAAACTGCCATCCCCTAAAATCAGCCAACTGTAGGACACGATGGTTGAGTTGGCTACGTCGACGATGTAAGGCAGGCAGGCAGCCCAATACATCCAGGCCGTCCAGTAACCGGCAGCATCCGAATTCAGACTATGTCGGGTCCAAGACGCCAGTCCCCCTTCCTGGTGGCCGTTAAAAACCGAACCCAGGTGGGCAACAGAAAGTTCATAGGGAATAACGAAGAAAAACACCATAAAAATCCAGGTGAAAACAACAGACAATCCCTGATTTTGCAAAGGGTATAAGATATCATCAAAACAGATGATGGTGACGAAGCCGACCATGGCAATGACAGGCCAGCTTATGTAGGATTTTTTCTCTCCTAGTTCTTGCATGATTTTTCTCTCTCTTTCTTAATCAAATGTAAAAATAACGCCAATGGTTTAAATCTTAACTATTTCTTAACCTTTTTGTCAAGGAAAAATACGATCAGAAAGGAATATTAACATCATCATATATAAGTTTAATCCATTAACCCGGACATTATCTCCGTCAAATTCGATGCATTTATTACAATAACAAACGAGAGGGAGCATGATGGACAGAATTTACTTGCAATTAAGTCGAATGTCTGGAATTCGAGCTGAATCTGCTGGTGGTGTTGATGGCATTCCGGTCTGGGTTTGTCGAAATCTGTAGCGATGTGTTGACTGCAATCCAGCGGTGCGCAAGCTAAGCAGCGCTCTGGATAACTTGTTTGCCAATTTTCAGGAGCCTTAAGCAAAGAACTAAGGAACTGAAGAACGGAAGCAGGGGACCCTCATTGCGACCATCAACGCATCTTATAGGCAACTTCCAAGAGAAAGGATTGTGCCATCATCATTACTGATTTCCCAGAAATTGTCTCAGGCTTGATAAACGCCATCACCAGCAGCAACAAACATTGATTTTTCAACTTTTACGGGATCAGAATGGATTGTAAGCATTGTCTACGAAAACAGGCTGTTGTCTTTGCTTAAAAATATGACTCAGTTCGTTCAAATTATTTCTTGCAATCTGCCGGTCATGGAAATAGCGCATAAAAATGCCCTCCTTACCAGTGGTCCGGTAAAGAAGGCACATCTTAAGATTCGTGACGGCGTTTTTGTTCCTGGGGTTTCATTTTGAATCGGAACTGCATTCTACTTATGAGAAATCATTCTTCGTTTTCTTTGAGACTTTCCATGATGAGAGTCGCGGTTTCTTCAATCGACTTGTTGGCAACGTTGATGATCGGGCAGCCGAGCTTTTTGTAAAGCTCCATGGCAAAATCAAGCTCGGCCTGAATATTGTCCATATTGGAATAAGTGGTGTCGGGATTCAAGCCGTAGGAAATCATGCGCTCCCTTCTGATGTTGTTCAAAATCGATGGATCATTGGTCAGACCGAAGATTTTCTTCGGGTCAACCTGATAGATCTGATCAGGAATGTGTGTCTTAGGCACCAACGGAAGGTTGGCAACCTTATAGCCGCGGTTTGCGAGGAACAAGGACAACGGGGTTTTGGAAGTTCTCGAAACGCCCAAAAGGACGATGTCTGCCTTCAGGAAACCTGACGGATCCTTGCCGTCATCATAAGTCACGGCAAACTCAATGGCTTCAATGCGCTTGAAATATGCGTGATCCGTGTTGTGGTTGATGCCGGCCTTATGGAGCGGTTCGTCTCCGGTGCGCTCCGCCAAAAGATTGATGATGCCGCTTAACGCATCGATGACTGCAAGATTGTTTTCTTTGCAGTAGTCATTTGCAAAAGACGAAAGCTTACTATCTGAAAAAGTGTGCACGATAATCGCATTTTCACGTACGGCTTTATGCAAAATACCCGTCAAAATCGAAATCGTTTTGATCAGCGGATAGCGATGAACTTTAAAATCTGCTTTCGGAAATTGAACGATGGCTGCTTGAGCGAGGTTGTTGCCCGTTTCGCCAAGAGAATCGGAAATAATATAAACATTGATTGCGTTGTCATTTGACATAGGGAGTCTCTCCTTTCAGTAAACGCTTTCTTTGATTCTATTATACTATATTTGCCGGAATTATTCATCAAAATAAATAAATTTTGCTAAATAAATTAAGAAGTTGTTAAAGTTATATTGACGCGATATTCTCATTTATGTATAATAAAAAGGAACTGTTGATGTTTGTGATATTACAAAATAGACAATAAGACGGTTACATTTAAGCTCGGAGGGAGGGAAACAACCATGTCAAAGACAGTCGTTCGTAAAAACGAATCTCTTGATGACGCTCTTCGTCGCTTCAAACGTTCCGTTTCAAAAACAGGTACTTTGCAAGAATATCGGAAACGTGAATTTTACGAGAAGCCAAGTGTAAAACGTAAGAAAAAGTCCGAAGCAGCAAGAAAGCGCAAAAATAAGCGTCGTTTCTAGTTTCTAGAGGAGGCAGGTTGTGATGAGTTTATTGGATTCATTGCAAAAAGATATGGTTGCAGCCATGAAAGCCAAGGACAAGAATCGTTTGAAGACTGTTCGAATGCTTAAGGCTGCGGTTCAAAATGAGCAGATCAGCGTTGGACACGATTTGACTCCTGACGAGGAAGTCGGCGTGTTATCTCGTGAATTGAAGCAACGTAAGGATTCTCTTGAAGAATCGAAAGCTGCTGGACGTGACGATTCAGTCCAGGAACTTGAGGGCGAAATCGCAGTTGTGCAAGGCTATATGCCTGCTCAATTGAGCGCGGATGATGTAAAGGCCGTTGTTGAAGAAACAATCAAAGCGGTTGGAGCAACGTCTAAAGCCGATTTCGGCAAGGTCATGGGTGCCGTGATGCCAAAGCTCAAAGGCAAGGCTGACGGCAAGTTGATTAACGCCACGGTTAAGGAATTGCTCGGTTAACGAACGTCCTGGAGTCAGGGAAGAAATTCCCTGGCTTTTTTTGTCTGCGGTTTGCTAAAATGGCTTACTGTAAGTATAATACATATAGGTGAGAATCATAATTCAAAGAAGCAACGGTCGCGTTGGTGTCTGGAAGATTCAGCGGCTTCATTTCCAGGCTGACGCTGCCGCGGCAAAAGGGGTGCTCTTATTTGTCAGAAGGAACCGTAATTGAAGAAGAATTTACGCTCGCTGATCCGCAGATGGCAGTTTCGCTTTTCGGAATCAATGATGCTTATTTGAAACTGATTGAAGAAGGAAAAAACGTTATCGTCAGCTCGTTCGGAGATCATGTCAAGATCAAAGGCAGTCAAGATGACGTTTCGGAAACGAAGGAAATTTTCGCACAGCTGGCTGAACTTTTGAAAAAGGGCGTTACGATCAGCAATGCTGACGTTGTTTCGGCGATGACGATGGCCGAAAAAGGAACGCTGGAGTATTTTCAAGACCTTTATACGGATACTTTGATCAGAGATCGCAAAGGCCGAAGCATCCGCGTGAAAAATTACAGTCAACGTCAATACGTTCAAGCGGTCAAGCATAACGATCTCGTCTTCGGAATCGGTCCTGCTGGCACGGGAAAGACGTATTTGGCCGTCGTAATGGCGGTTGCTGCATTAAAACGGCATGAAGTCGAACGTCTGGTACTGACGCGGCCCGCAGTCGAGGCCGGGGAATCGCTAGGCTTTTTGCCGGGGGATCTGAAAGAAAAGGTTGATCCTTATCTGCGTCCGATTTACGATGCGTTGAATTCGATTCTTGGTGCGGAACATACTGAACGATTGATTGAGCGCGGAGTCATCGAAATTGCTCCTTTGGCTTATATGCGCGGACGGACGCTTGAGAATGCCTTCGTGATTTTGGATGAAGCGCAAAATACGACAAGGGCACAGATGAAGATGTTTTTGACGCGTCTTGGTTTTGGTTCGAAAATGATCGTTAACGGCGACAAGACACAAATCGATTTGCCTGCCGGACATAAGCAAAGCGGACTTGTCGATGCGGAGCACGTGTTAAGCAATCTTGCGCATATCGGTTTCGTTCATTTTGATGCCGCTGACGTCGTGCGGCATCCGGTGGTTTCGGAGATTATCAGTGCCTACGAAAAGCATAATAAAACAGAAAATGAGGACTAGCATCAATGGATTTGGAAATTTATGACGACACGAAGAATGTTCCAGAAGAAAAAATCAAGCTGATTGAAGATGTTTTGAACTTTGCGGGCAGCTATCTCAAGCTTCCTGAAAATACAGAGATGTCAGTTACTTTGATGGATAATGAACATATTCATGAAATCAATAAAAAATATCGCGGAGTCGACAAGCCGACAGATGTCATCAGCTTTGCGATCGAAGAAGACGACCCCGACGAAGTTCCGATTATTTTGCCGGAAGATGAAGAGTTCGACATCCCCAAAAATATCGGCGACATCATGGTTTCGATGGACAAGGTTAAAGAACAGGCCGAATATTTGGGACATTCGGAGGATCGTGAACTTGGTTTTCTGGTTGTCCACGGATTTTTGCATTTGAACGGATACGACCACATGAAAGAAGAAGACGAAAAGGAAATGTTTGGTCTTCAACGAGAGATTCTTGACTCCTATGGGCTTACGAGATAGCAAAAAACGTTCAAAGTTCGTTAGCCGTTGGAAAAACCGTCACTTTGTCAGCTCTTTCAAATATGCGGTAGAGGGATTGGTGACAGCTTATCGTGAGGAACGCAATCTGCGTTTCCATGTTGGCTCAGTGATTTTGGTCGTAATCATGGGGTGTTTGTTCCATGTTTCGGCAAACGAGTGGCTTTGGCTTTTATTGAGCATCTTTTTTGTTTTGGCAAGCGAGGTCTGGAATACGGCGATTGAAAATGCCGTTGACCTCGCCAGTGAATATAAAAAGCATCCCTTGGCAAAAAAGGCCAAGGATACCGCTGCGGGCGGGGTGCTTTTGGCAGCCGTGTTTTCAATGATTGTCGGTGCGATTGTTTTTGTGCCGAAAATTTGGCAGCTGCTGTTTTAGATTAATAAATGTGAGGAAGAAAATTTTTGAACAATAAATTTCATTCAGGCTTTATTGCCATATTGGGACGTCCCAATGTCGGAAAATCGACTTTTTTGAATCGGATCATCGGTCAAAAAATCGCCATCATGAGCGATAAAGCTCAAACTACGCGCAACAAGATTCAAGGGATTTATACGACTGATGATGCTCAGATCGTTTTCATCGATACACCGGGCATTCATAAACCGCAAAGCCGTCTGGGCGATTTTATGGTCGAATCGGCTCTTTCGACGTTAAATGAGGTCGATGCGGTGATTTTCATGGTAAATGCAGAGCAAAAACGCGGCCGCGGCGATGATTTCATCATTGAGCGTCTCAAAAACGTCAAAAAACCGATTTATCTGGCAATCAACAAAATTGATCGGATACATCCTGATCACCTTTTGGAAGTGATGGACGACTACCGCGGAGCACTGGATTTTAAAGACGTTTTCCCGATTTCTGCGCTTCAGGGCAATAATTGTCAAGAGTTTATCGATACGCTGATCGAAGACCTGCCTGAAGGTCCGCAATACTACCCGACGGATCAGGTTACGGATCATCCGGAAAGATTTATTGCCGGCGAACTCATCCGCGAAAAAGTCTTGGAACTCACGAGAGAAGAAGTTCCGCACTCGGTTGCGGTCGTTGTCGATCGCATCAAGCGTCGCGACGAGGAAAAAATTTTGATTCAGGCCACGATCATCGTTGAACGCGCGAGTCAAAAAGGCATCATTATCGGAAAGGGCGGCAAGATGCTCAAGACGATCGGAGTCAAGGCAAGAAAAGACATCGAGCTAATGATGGGCGACAAGGTTTATCTGGAACTTTGGGTCAAGGTCATGCCAAATTGGAAGGATCGCCAGATAGACTTGAGATCGCTCGGATACAAACAGGACGATTATTAATTTTTTGCGGAGTTGAAACGATGTTTCGGCTCCGCTGTTTTTAAGGAGGAATTATCGTGGTTTTGCATCAGGGCGAAGAGTTTTCAGGCATCGTGGTTTCAAAAAGAGACTATAAGGAAAGAGATCTGCTTGTCAAAATTTTGACGAATCGCTATGGTTATAAGACCTTTTATATTCGCGGCGCTAAAAAACGCGGGTTCAGACTTGGCGCAATTATTTTGCCTTTTTCGCACGGACGCTATCTCGGAAGCATTAATGATGACGGCCTGTCATATCTTAGCACCGGAAAAGAAATTGACCAATATCAAAATATTTTTAACGATATCATGCTGAATGCCTATGCGTCATATGTTTTGGGATTGGGTGAAGCCGCAATTAAAGATGACTGCATTTTGGCATCTCAGTGGTACAGGAAGATAGAACGAGCGCTGCAACTGATCGACCAGGGGGTTAATCCGTTGATTATCGTAAGCATCATGGAAATTCAGATGCTGGAACTTTTTGGCGTTGCTCCTGAATGGCGCTTTTGTGCTGTTTGCGGAAATCAGCGCTCTTCTTTTGACTATTCCGAAAGTTATGGAGGAATTCTTTGCAAAAATCATTGGCACCTTGATCAAAATCGGCTGCATCTTGACGAAAAAACGATGTACTTCTTGCGCTATTTGTCTGATATTGATTTGGACGTTTTGGAAAGCGTCAATCTTAGCGAAAAAACGAGCATAAAAATCAAGCGGGCACTTGACGTGATCTATGACGATCAAGTCGGACTTTACGTTCCGGCCAAGAAATTTTTAAATGAGATGACTTCTTTTGACTTTGCTTTTGAAAAAGGACTTGACAAAACTGAATAATTAAATTATTCTAAGGTCAATCGAATAGAAAGACGTTGAGAAAAGAAGGTCGGCGACGTGTCATGCCAAGCGAGTCTGAGAAGGTGTGAGCAGATGATGACTGTTGTTTGATTGGCGCTTTTTGAGTCTTGACGAAATTAAGCTGCTAGGCAAAACTAGAAGTAGGGTGGAACCGCGATTTGCGAAAAGTCGTCCCTATGTGACCACAGGCGTCGCATAGGGACTTTTTTATGCGATTGAGCTGGTTGTTTTCGCAATAAATTTTTAGGAGGACTTTGCCTTATGGCTAAAAAATTAGCAATGCAAGATATTATTTTGACCTTGCAACAATTCTGGGCTAAGCAAGGCTGCATGCTCATGCAGGCTTACGACAATGAAAAAGGTGCCGGAACGATGAGCCCGTACACGTTTTTACGTGCAATCGGACCCGAACCGTGGAACGTTGCTTACGTTGAACCGTCACGTCGGCCGGCTGACGGACGTTATGGAGAAAATCCCAATCGTTTGTTCCAGCACCACCAGTTTCAGGTAATCATGAAACCGAATCCTTCAAACATCCAGGATCTTTACTTGGATTCGCTCAAGGCTTTGGGAATCGATTCAAAGGAACACGATATTCGGTTTGTTGAGGACAACTGGGAAAACCCTTCAATGGGATGTGCCGGAGTAGGTTGGGAAGTTTGGCTTGACGGAATGGAAATCACTCAGTTCACCTATTTCCAACAGGTCGGCGGTTTGGAAGTTCGCCCCGTTGCCGTTGAAGTAACGTATGGACTTGAAAGACTTTCGTCTTACATTCAAGAAGTCAACTCGGTCTTTGATCTTGAATGGTCAGACGGCGTCAAATACGGCGACATCTTTAAAGAACCGGAATATGAGCATTCAAAATATGCTTTTGAAGAAAGCAATCAGGAAATGCTTTTGAAAATGTTTGATACGTATGAAACGGAAGCTAAAAAGCAGATTGCAAACGGCTTGGTTCACCCGGCTTATGATTATATCCTGAAATGCAGTCACACGTTCAATCTGTTGGATGCTCGCGGTGCGGTTTCGGTTACGGAGCGTGCCGGCTACCTTGCTCGAATTCGCAACATGGCTAAATCAGTCGCAAAAGCATTTATTGAAGAACGAAAGAAACTTGGCTTCCCGCTCATCAAAGATGAAAAACTTCGTCAAGAATTGTTGAAGGAGGATAAATAATGTCACAAAATTATTTGCTTGAGATTGGTCTGGAAGAAATTCCGGCACATGTCGTCACGCCAAGCATCAATCAGCTGGTTGAACGCATGACCTCCTTTTTAAAGGAAAATCGTCTCAGTTTCGATAAAATAGAAGCATACTCAACGCCGCGTCGTCTGGCTCTCAAGGTTATCGGTCTTGCCGACAAGCAAGAAGACATCGAGGAATTGGCTAAAGGTCCTGCAAAAAAGATTGCCTATGACAAAGACGGCAACTGGTCGAAAGCCGCCCAAGGATTCGCACGCGGACAAGGCGTGAGCGTCGATGAACTGTTCTTCCAGGAATTAAAGGGCGTTGAGTACGTCTACGTTAAAAAATTCATTGCCGGCAAGTCCGCAAAAGAAGTATTGACGTCTGTCAAAGAAGTCGTAATGGAGATGAAATTCCCGACAATGATGCGTTGGGGTTCAAATGATTTCGAATACGTTCGTCCGATTCGCTGGATCGTCTCATTGCTTGACGACGAGATCGTTTCCTTTAAGGTTTTGGATCTTGAAACCGGTCGAAAATCACAAGGACACAGATTCTTGGGAAAAGAGGTCGAAGTAAAGAATGCGGATGCGTATCCTGAATGCTTAAAGCAGGAAATGGTTATTGCCGATGCCAGGGAACGCAAGGAAATCATCATGTCTCAAATCGACGAACTCGCCAAGAAGAATTCGTGGAACATTGTCGTTGATCCTGATCTTTTGGAAGAAGTCAACAATTTGGTCGAATATCCGACTGTTTTTGCAGGTTCTTTCGATGAAAAGTATCTTTCGGTTCCTGATGCCGTTTTGATTACCTCAATGAAGGACAACCAAAGATATTTCTACGTTGAAGACTCTGACGGCAAACTTTTGCCTCACTTCGTTTCCGTAAGAAACGGAAACGATGCTTATCTCGAAAACGTCGTTTCAGGCAATGAAAAAGTGTTGACGGCTCGTCTTGAAGATGCCAAGTTCTTCTATGAAGAAGATCAAAAGCAGACAATTTCAGACTATGTCGAACGACTGAAAAAAGTCATGTTCCATGATAAGATCGGAACGATTTATGAAAAAATGGAGCGTGTCGCTTTAATTGCGGCTTATCTTGGCAAGCATCTCGGACTCAGCCAAACGCAGCTTGCGGATTTAAAACGTGCTGCAATGATCTACAAATTCGATCTCGTAACCGGAATGGTCGGCGAATTTTCTGAGTTGCAGGGCGTAATGGGCGAAATCTACGCTTCCTTGTTCGGTGAGACGGATGCCGTTGCTTCAGCAATGCGTGAAGAGTACATGCCGACGAGTTCTGAAGGAGATTTGCCGGAGTCGACGATCGGAGCAGTTCTTTCGATTGCCGATAAAGCAGACAGCATTCAAGCATTCTTTTCCGCAGGGATGATCCCGAGCGGTTCAAACGATCCGTATGCTTTGAGACGTCAAGCCCTTGGCATCGTGAGAATCGCGCTTGACAAAGGATGGAACCTGTCCGTTCCTTTGCTGCATGAGGCAATCATGTCCGCATTCAAGGAACGCGGAGATCTTTATGCAAACATCGATCCTGAAAAGAATTACGCAGGCGTTAAAGATTTCATGTTTGATCGCGTTGCTCAAATCATTGGTTCAAACAATGACGTCGGCCGGGATGCTTTGGCCGCTGCGCTTGCAAACAAAGACAATGAATTCGTTTCGGTCCTTGAAGCTGCAGAAACGCTGACGAAACATGCCTCAGATGATGATTTCAAGGAAACGATCGAAGCTTTGACGCGCGTTTCTCGTTTGGCGAAAAAGGCTGATTTTGAAGTTGCCTCGGTCGACGAATCGTTGTTTGAAAACGATGCAGAAAAGAAGTTTCATGATGCATGCTCAAATGCTCAAAAAGGATATTGCTGCAAGTCATATGAGGACAAGTATCAAGCTTTGCATGGCTTGAAGGGCGCAATTAGCGAATATTTCGATGCAACGATGGTCATGGCTGATGATGAGAAAGTCAAGCACAATCGTTTGAGCCAGCTTGTTTTGCTTAGCAATCTGACAACTGCTTTCGGATCGCTCGAAGAATTAAACGTCAAATAATCAAGCTGATAAGAGAGAATGGGGAAAATCCCGTTTCTTGCTTGAATTAATTAAATGCCGGACAAGGGCAGTCAGCTTAAGACTGTTTTTGTTCGGTATTTTTCAATTTTGATACATTTAAAACGGCTCTTTTTGATAAATGCAGTGCTGCTCAACTAATCTCGTCAAGATCCCAGTCAAATTTGCCGACGCGTTTTGTTTTGGATTATTCTTATATGTAGCAGGCGCATACGCAAAGATCGGATTAGATATGCAATTGATTGAGATTATCACGGGTTTCAATTTGAGGCATAGTTTTTCATCTTCTTTTGATTCAAGCAACATTGACCAAAGTTCAGACAATTTTGTCAACAATCAGCAAATGTCTTTTGAACGAGAGGCTGGTCTGCGGTCTGATTGACAAATTTCAGAAAATGTTATACAATAGTCGATGATTATGCGAAACAGGTCGTACACTTATGTGTGCGACCTTTCTACGCCTCGTGGTTAATGACGGGAGGGGATTTTTTGGCTGGCGGAATACCCGAAAAAACGATTGATATGGTCAGAAGCAATGCAGATATTCTGGATGTTGTCGGCAACTTCGTTCAAATGAGGCATGCTGGCAAAAACTGGGTGGGTCTTTGTCCTTTCCATGCTGAAAAGACGCCGTCGTTTTCAATCAATGAGCAAAAACAGTTTTTTTACTGTTTTTCGTGCGGACGCGGCGGAAATGTTTTTAAGTTTATCATGGAACTTGAAGACTTGAATTTCATAGAGGCTGTTTATCGAGTTGCTGAACTTGAAAATATCGAAATAGATCCTCGCTATTCTCTGGAAAATCAAGCCCGATTTCAAAAGGGATTTGAATCTTCAGAAATTGGGCAACTGAAAAATTTGTATAAAACTGCAGCTGATGTATATCATTATATGCTGACGACTGCTGAAATCGGCGAGCAGGCATTGGATTATTTGCATCAACGCGGTCTTACGGATGATTTGATTGAAGAATTTGGTTTGGGGTTTGCGCCCTCGCAGGATTTTTTAAAGACTTATTTTGAAACGCATGGTATTGGTGATTACCAGCTTTTCAGGAAATCAGGCCTGTTTACCGAACATGGAGACGGAAGTTTGGTTGATCGTTTTCATTCGAGGGTAATGTTTCCGATTAGAAATGCATCAGGCCAGACGATAGCTTTTTCCGGTCGGCTTCTGATCAAAGACGACAAGTCGCCAAAGTATTTAAACTCCCCAGAGACATTATTGTTCGAAAAGAGCAAAGTTTTATTCAACTTTGACAAAGCCAAAAGCGTAATCAGACGTGATGGCGAGGTCTATTTGTTCGAAGGGTTCATGGATGTTTTGGCTGCGTATCGTTCCGGAGTCAAGAACGGCATAGCTTCAATGGGAACCAGCCTGACTGATGATCAGATTTATCAAATAGAACAAATAACAAAGAAGGTTCTTGTCTGCTATGATGGTGATCAGCCGGGACAGGCGGCAACCAAAAGAGCCCTTGATCTTTTTGAAGATTCGTCAAAAATCGAGTGTGAAGTCGTTAATTTGCCTGAAAAACTGGACCCAGACGAATACGTCAGAAAACACGGCACGGAATCGTTTAAAAAAATCGTTCATGACAATCGCGAAACCGTTCTTGAATTTTATATGCGCTACTTCAAGGAAGGAAAAAACCTTGGAACGGAAAGCGGACAGCTTGCATACATTACGGATGTTTTGGGAGAAACCGCAAAAGTCAGCGATTCTTTGCAGATACAATTGACTCTTGGGCGTTTGGCTAAGGAATTCGGAATTGACAAAATGAGTCTTGAAAGTCAGTTGCGAGTTTTAAAACAGCAGCTGGGCACTAAAAACGTGCGGGCAGAAAGCAGTTTAAAGAAAACAAGCGTTGATTCAAACGTTGTCAAGGAAAAGGAATTTTCCAAAATTGAAAAAGCAGAACGCCTGTTGCTTCATCGAATTCTGAATGATTATAGCGTTTATTCCAAGGTGAGCTCGATTGAGGATTTTCAATTCGTTCATGTTGATTATCAGGCACTGTATTTATTGATCGAAGGATATTACAGCGAGCATTCCGAATATGACGATGCCAAGTTTCTTGATTATGCTGAAGATTCAAAATTGCAAAACGTCTTGATTTCGATTGAGATGGAAGACTACGGAGACTATGATGAACAAGAGGTAGACGATTGCTTGAAAGTGCTGAAACATGATGCGCCGTTGGAAGAACAGATTACACGAATCAGCACTCAGTTGGATCAGGCCAAAAGGCAAAATGATGTCAATAAAATAACGGAATTAACCATTAAATATATTAAAATGATGCAGGAAAAGCAGGCTGATGCTTAGCTGAACTGCGTGTCAATTATTGCAGCTTCAATTATTAAAGGGAGGGCCTAACATTGGCAGAAGAGAAGAAAAACAACCAGTTGGATGACGTTGTGTACAAGAAGGCGTTGCGTGAAGTCGTCCAGGAATTCAAGCAGGCTGGCGAGGTGAGGTACAGCGAACTGACGAAGCGTGTTTCACCACTGGATTTGACGTCCGAACAAATTAATGATTTGATTGCAGACGTTGAGAAGAAAGGAATCTCCGTTGTCGATGAAAATGGCGATCCTACGGCAGAAAGCTTGAATCAGGCTAAGGAAGAGGAAAAAGAGCTTTCAAAAAGCGACGTTTCCGCACCTTCCGGGGTTAAAATCAACGATCCTGTCAGAATGTATCTGAAGGAGATCGGGCGCGTCAATCTTTTGACGGCTGAAGAAGAAAAGAAACTTGCCTTGAGAATTGAAGAAGGTGACGAAGAAGCAAAGCAGCGTCTTGCAGAAGCAAACCTTCGTCTCGTAGTTTCCATCGCCAAAAGATACGTTGGGCGCGGAATGTCTTTTCTTGATTTGATTCAAGAGGGAAATATGGGGTTGATGAAGGCGGTTGAAAAATTTGATTACCGTAAAGGATTCAAATTTTCAACATACGCCACATGGTGGATCAGGCAGGCGATTACGCGTGCCATTGCGGATCAGGCACGTACCATTCGGATTCCGGTTCACATGGTTGAAACAATCAATAAGTTGATCAGAATTCAGCGCCAAATGCTTCAGGACCTTGGTCGCGAACCGATTCCTGAGGAAATCGGCGCAGAAATGAATCTTCCGACTGAAAAGGTTCGTGAAATTTTGAAAATCGCCCAAGAACCGGTTTCGCTTGAAACGCCGATCGGTGAAGAAGATGATTCGCATCTTGGCGATTTCATTGAAGATCATGCAGCCACGAGTCCGGCAGACCATGCCGCATACGAGTTGCTTAAAGAGCAAATCGAAAGCGTGCTTGATACGTTGACCGATCGGGAAGAAAACGTTTTGCGTCTCCGTTTTGGGCTTGACGATGGCCGTACGCGCACGCTTGAAGAAGTCGGAAAGGTCTTTGGAGTCACGCGTGAACGAATTCGTCAAATTGAGGCAAAAGCACTGAGAAAACTTCGTCATCCTTCTCGTTCGAAGCAGCTTAAGGATTTTTTGGAATAAAACATCATTTTAATTATGTCTAGCCGGAAGAGGCTGGGCAAAAGTCTATTTTCTTTCTTGAATTAAACGAAAAGCCAAACGAAGACGGTCGATTTGCGACTGACTTTGTTCGGTTTTTTTAATTTCCAATAAAAAACTACTTTTTTCAAGCAGCAGTACTGCTCAACCAATCTATCCAAGATTTCACTCAAAGTTATGGACAAATCCTACATTTTACTCAATGTGTCCGTAAACGGCAGTAATTTTGCCAAATGCAGTGCCTGCTAAATCAGCGTGCCACGCTCTCAGTCAAATTTACCGCCAAATTATTTTTGTTTATTTCCATCATGGAAGGCAATTATCATGCATACGCAAAAAAACCGGATCAGATTTGCGATTGATTGCAAATCATCCGTTTTTCCGATTTGAGACATAGTTTTTTTCTCAGCGTCCGGATAGTCATACTGTGTTATAATGATTGCAGATAGCTCAGCAATTGCATTGTTGAGAACCAAGGCAGGCAAGTTGTTTGCATCTATGTAAATTGTGGTCTGAAATCCGTTAGGGTTCATAGCTCACAAGTCACTGACTTTAGTCGGTGGTGGTTGATAAAGGCGTTTTTGGCTTTTGAGTCATCAATGCCTTTTTTGCACTAGATGTATGTTGATTTTTTTTAGACGAATATCAGATCCGAACAGAAGCTGAAATACATAAGGCGGTTTCATTAGTACAAAAGTATTGATATGCATTTATATTTTTTTAGTAGAATAAAAAATAATTTAACCTAATTATTGATTTTGTCATAGAAAAGTATATAATATGAATGTATACAGATATGAATTAATAAGATGGGATGGTTGAGTTATGGCTACTAAATATCAAGAAGTTGCTGATACTGTTCGCAAAAGAATTGAAAACGGGACGTATAAGGTCGGAGAATTGATTCCTGACCAAACGACTTTGGCAGCAGAGTTCAAGGTAAATCGGCTGACCGTTAAGAAGGCGCTTGACGGTTTGGCCTCAGAAGGCTTGATTTACAAGCAATCAGGCCTTGGAACCTACGTTCGCGGGAAGATTCCGTTCGTTAATCACGAAAGAGACGTGACGGTCGATGATTTCAGAGGAGCATATCAAGAATTTGGTCCCGATCGCATCAAGTCCGATGTTTTGACATTTGACGTTCAGCTTCCGGATGAAAGAATTCAAAAAAACCTTAACATCAAACGCATCGACCCGGTTTATGAAGTCAAGCGCATCCGCATAATTGATGGCGAACCGACCGTTTTGGAACATACATACATGCCTGTAAAGCTTGTTCCCGAACTTTCAAAAGAAGTTTGCGAAAAGTCTATCTATACTTATATTCATGATGAACTTGGCCTCAAATTTGGAAATGCCTTCAGAAAATTTTCTGCATTGGGTGCTGATGATGAAGATGTCAAAGAGCTTAATGTAGAAAAAGGTTCTCCGATTCTTGAGGTTGAGCAGGTTGTTTGGTTGACGAACGGCAAATCGATTGAATATTCAACGAGTCACGTCCCTGGAAACAAGCGCAGCTATACCGTTATGAACATTAATAATTTTAATTAGGTCTAGCCGGAATAGGCTGGGAAAAAGTCTTTTTTCTCTCTTGAATTAAACGAAAAGCCAAACGAAGGCAGTCGATTTGCGGCTGACTTTGTCCGGCTTTTTTAATTCCAAATGAATAAGAACTACTTTTTCAAGCAGCAGTACTGCTCAACCAATCTTAGCCGAGATTTCACTCGAATCTACGGACAAAGAGCTGTTTTTGTCCATTTTGTCCGTAATCGCCATTTTTCGAGCAAGCCATTTACGGACAGAAGGCTCATCTTATACTATAACCATAACAGTGGACACCGTAATTTTGTCAAATGCAGAGCCTGATGAATCAGCGCGCCAAACTATTTTGGGTTATTTCCACCGTGGAAAGCAACCGTCCTGTATACGAAAAAAACCGGATTATATTTGCGATTGATTGCAAACCTAATCCGGTTTTTGCATATTACTGAATCGAATTCATTTCGTTAAAGGGTGGATGAGAACTGTATTTTCAATCGGCATCACAAAATAAAAAATAAATTAAATTTCGTGCAAATAAGATTTATTTACGCGTTTTCATGATAAAATTAGGTTCGATGAAGGTTATGGATGTATAATTTTTATTTATGATACGATAACCGGAACCTGTACTGTATAATAGATAATTTATTTCTTTTGGAGGGAATCATGAAGTTTGTTGCTTTTAACGTTCGGGAAGACGAACGCCGATATTTTGAAGAATGGTCAAAGGAAAATGGAATTGAAGTTTCTTTGAAGAAAGAAGAGATTACTCCGGACAACGTGTCTGAAACCGTTGGTTACGATGCGGTCATCGGATTGCAGACCGGTCTTTACCCTGATAATCTGTTTAAAGAATTATCAGATGCAAACATCAAGGTATTTTCCGTGCGAAACGTTGGCGTTGACAACATTAATCTCGATGACGCAAAGCAAAACGGCGTTGCCGTGACAAATGTTCCGGCATATTCGCCAAGCGCCATTGCCGAATTTTCCGTTACGCAGCTTTTGCAGCTTTTGCGCAACCAGAATCTGTTCCGCAAAAGAATGGCCAAACAAGATTATCGTTGGGCACCGTTCGTCGGAAAAGAACTTGGCAAAATGACAGTTGGCGTAATGGGAACGGGCCGAATCGGTCGTGCGGCAATTCAAATTTACAAGGGATTCGGTGCCAAGGTCATTGCTTATGATCCGTTCCATAATCCGGAACTTGAAAAAGAAGGCATTTACGTCGAAAAAGAAGATTTGTTGAAAAAAGCCGACGTGATCACGCTGCATATGCCGGCAACGGATGATGATTATCATTTCATAAACGAAAAGACGATTTCGATGATGAAGGACGGTGCCTACATCGTAAATACGGCACGAGGTGCATTGATTGATACGTCAGCGCTTGTCGAAGCGCTCAAATCCGGCAAGCTTGCCGGTGCGGCCCTTGATACGTATGAAAATGAAGCAAGCATTTTCAATCATGATCTTGAAGGCCAAGAAATTGAAGACGAAACTTTTAAGGAATTGATCAAGCTCGACAACGTTGTTGTTTCACCGCATATTGCATTCTATACGAACGTTGCCGTTGAAAACATGGTCAAGATTTCGCTTGATTCAGCTAAAGAAGTCATTGAAACGGGGACTTCAAGTACTTTAGTCAAATAATTTTCGTGGTTGGGAACATGCCTCGAAATGAAAAATCGGATGATTTGCAGCTGATTGCAAATCTAATCCGGTTTTTGTATATGCGGGAAAACGTTTTCTATGATGGCGATGAAGGTGAGACTGTCCGTTGAATTTCTTTGTCGGACAATATTTTTTGTTGCATTTGACGCAATTATAAAGTATAATGTAGCAAGTGCTGTGAAACAGCACAATTCACACTCCATGCGATGGCAAAAAGGGTGCTCATTAGAGTCTTAAGCCGTTGAACATGGGGGAGGATAATTAAAACTATTTTTGGAGGTTAATTGTTATGGCTGTTATTTCCATGAAACAATTACTTGAAGCAGGTGTCCACTTCGGTCACCAAACACGTCGCTGGAATCCTAAGATGAAGCAATTCATCTTTACGGAACGCAATGGCATCTACATCATCGACTTGCAAAAGACGGTTAAGTTGATTGATGAAGCATACGATTTTGTAAAAGATGCTGCATCTAACGATGGCGTTGTTCTTTTTGTCGGCACAAAGAAGCAGGCACAAGACGCCGTTGAAGAAGAAGCAAAGCGTTGTGGTCAATACTACGTAAACCATCGCTGGTTGGGCGGTACTTTAACAAACTGGAATACGATTCAAACACGTATCAAGCGTTTGAAGGAAATCAAGGCAATGGAAGAAGACGGCACGTTTGAACGTCTTCCAAAGAAGGAAGTTGCTTTGCTCGTTAAGCAACGCGATCGCCTTCAAAAGTTCTTGGGCGGTATTGAAGATATGCCACGTATCCCTGACATTCTCTTCATCGTTGACCCTCGCAAGGAACGTATTGCCGTTAAAGAAGCACAAAAGCTTAATATTCCTATCGTTGCTATGGTTGATACGAACGCAGATCCAGATGAAATCGACGTTAAGATTCCTTCTAACGACGATGCAATCCGTGCGGTTCGCTTGATCACGGCTAAGATGGCAGATGCCGTTATCGAAGGCCGTCAAGGCGAAGACGAAGCTCCTGTTGAAGAAGCTTTCAAAGCTGAAGACGAAAGCGTTGATTCAATCGAAGACATCGTTGAAGCAGTCGAAGGCGACAACGACAACACAGATGCTGAATAGTTAATAACTTAGGCTGTCTCGGATCTGGGCATTTAGGCCTCAAGTTCGAGGCGGCTTTTTTGATAAAAATCATTTTTTAAGGAGGCCATTTCAACTATGGCAAAAATTACTGCTGCACAAGTAAAAGAATTGCGCGACAAGACAGGCGTCGGCATGATGGACGCTAAGAAGGCTTTGGTTGCCGTTGAAGGCGACATGGACAAGGCTATCGATTTCTTGCGTGAAAAAGGTATCGCAAAGGCTGCTAAGAAGAGCGACCGCGTTGCTGCTGAAGGTTTGGCTGACGTTGAAGTTGTCGGCAACACGGCTGCAATCGTTGAAATCAATGCTGAAACGGACTTTGTCGCACAAAACCAACAATTCAAGGATCTTGTAAAGAACATTGCAACTGCAATTGCCAAAAACAAGCCGGCTGATTTGGAAGCTGCACTTGCAATCAAGTCCGAAAACGGAACGATCAATGATGAAATCATTGAAGCAACGCAGGTTATCGGTGAAAAGATCACCCTTCGTCGTTTCCAAGTCGTTGAAAAATCCGATAGCGAAAACTTTGGCGTTTACCTTCACATGGGTGGTCGCATCGCTGTTTTGACAGTTGTTGACGGTGCAGACGAAACGGTTGCCAAGGACGTTGCAATGCACATTGCCGCAAGCAACCCTAAGTATGTCAACCGTGATCAGGTTCCTGCTGAAGAAGTTGAACATGAAAAGGCTGTCCTTACTGAAGAAGCCAAAAACGAAGGCAAGCCTGAAAAGATTATTGAAAAGATGGTTGAAGGTCGCTTAGGCAAGTTCTTTGCTGAAATCGTCTTGGATGAACAAGATTTCGTCAAGGATCCGGATCAAACGGTTGCCAAGTACGTTGCTTCAAAAAATGGCGCAAACAAGTCATTCACTCGCTACGAAGTCGGCGAAGGCATCGAAAAGAAAGCTGACAACTTTGTTGAAGAAGTTATGAGCCAAGTTAAATAATTTTTTAAGAGGTCAGGGGTCCTGGCCTCTTTTTTGAATGCTATTCGTATTGTTAAGTGTTTTAGATGCTTATTTAAGTTTTTTGTCAAATGTGCTTTTTTCAAACGTGTCCGATGCGTAAAAATTATAAGCGTTTACGCGAGCTTTACATTAGTTTTTACATATGGAAAATTAAATCATTCTTTGAATTGACGGTAATTCAAAATATTTTGATTTGAAAAAATGATATGGAAAAAACATATATCAACTTTTTATGAAATTCGCTTAAATAACAAGACAAAAACTTAAAAAAGTGATAACATTGTTTTTGGAGAATGTAGTGCTACAGAATTTTTACTTGAGGTGAAGAAATGAAACGCATTGGTATTTTGACAAGTGGCGGCGACTCATCCGGTATGAACGCTGCCGTGCGTGCAATTGCCCGTTCTGCGATGAACGCAGGACTTGAAGCATATGGTATCAATTATGGTTATAAAGGCCTTGTTGAAGGGAACATCTTTAAGATGGAGTCTCATCAGCTTGACGGCATTATCAACCGTGGTGGTACGATCCTTTATTCTGCACGTTTCCCAGAATTTGCAGAACAGGAAACGCAATTGAAAGGTATCGAACAACTTAAGAAGTTCGGTATCGATGCATTGGTTGTTATTGGCGGTGATGGCTCTTATCATGGTGCTTTGAAACTGACGAAACTCGGTTTCAACTCAATCGGCGTCCCAGGTACGATTGATAATGATATTCCAGGAACTGATTTCACGATTGGTTTTGATACTGCCGTTAACGTAGCCACGGAAGCACTTGATCGTATCAACGACACGGCAACGTCTCATCAACGCGTGTTTGTTGTCGAAGTTATGGGTCGTGGCGCCGGTGACATTGCTCTTTGGTCCGGAATCGCAGCCGGTGCAGATGCAATCGTCATCCCAGAACGTGACTATGATATTAAGGCTATCGCTGACAAATTGACGGCTAACCGCGAACATGGCAAGGATCATGGCTTGGTTGTCGTTGCTGAAGGCGTAATGTCAGCACAAGACTTCAAAGAAAAGCTTGATCAATGTGGTGAGTTTGACAGTCGTGCTATCACATTGGGACACGTACAACGCGGCGGTGTTCCTACGCCAAAAGATCGCGTATTGGCCAGCCGTTTCGGTGACTATGCCGTACGTTTGCTTCTTGAAGGCAAGGGCGGTCTTGCTATCGGTATTCATGACAACCAGCTTGTTGCTACTGATATTATCGACACACTTGAAAACCACAAGCATCAGACAGACGTGTCATTGGCAGATCTCAATGATCGCTTGAGCTTCTAATTCACGTTAGATTTAATAAAGAAGACTTAAAGTCATTTTTAATTTTTCAAAGGAGAGAATTTACTCATGAAAAAGACCAAGATCGTAAGTACACTTGGACCAGCTAGTTCAGATTTGGACACAATTTGCAAGTTGATTGAAGCAGGTGCTAACGTATTCCGTTTCAACTTCTCACATGGTGACCATGAAGAACATTTGGGTCGTATCAATCTTGTACATCAAGCTGAAAAGATCACAGGCAAGATGGTTGGTATCATGCTTGATACTAAAGGTGCCGAAATTCGTACGACTGTACAAAAAGAAGGCAAGATCAAGTTTGAAATCGGTGATGAAGTACGTATTTCCATGGATGATTCCATCGAAGGCACGCATGAAAAGATTGCCGTAACATACCCAGGCTTGTATGATGACGTTCATGAAGGCGGCCATGTTCTTTTTGATGACGGCTTGATTGACATGCAAGTTGAAAAGAAAGACGAAGCAAACCATGAATTGGTATGTAAAGTTTTGAACGAAGGTGTTCTTGGTTCACGCAAGGGTGTTAACGCTCCTGGCGTTTCCATCAACCTTCCTGGTATTACGGAAAAAGATGCTGATGATATTCGTTTTGGCTTGGACAACGAAATCAACTTCATCGCTGCATCATTCGTACGTAAGCCGCAAGACGTTCTCGACATTCGTGAACTTTTGGAAGAAAAGCACATGGAACATGTTCAAATCTTCCCTAAGATCGAATCACAAGAAGGTATCGACAACATCGACGATATCCTCAAGGTTTCTGATGGTTTGATGATTGCTCGTGGCGACATGGGTGTTGAAATTCCTGCAGAAAACGTTCCTTTGGTACAAAAAGCTTTGATTAAGAAGTGCAATGCTTTGGGCATGCCTGTCATCACGGCTACGCAAATGCTTGATTCAATGCAAGAAAACCCACGTCCTACGCGTGCTGAAGCTTCTGACGTTGCTAATGCCGTATTCGACGGCACGGATGCAACGATGCTTTCCGGCGAATCCGCAAACGGTGACTACCCTGTTGAAGCTGTTGCAACGATGGCTCGTATCGACGTTAAGGCTGAAAACGCATTGCGTCAACACAAGACATTTGCTTTGAACGACTTTGACAAGACGGACGTTACGGAAGCAATCGGTCGTGCCGTTGCTGAAGCAGCCGACAACTTGAACATCAAGACAATCGTTGCTGCAACGAAGTCTGGTCATACGGCACGAATGATTTCCAAGTACCGTCCTGATGCAGACATCTTGGCAGTTACGTTCGATGAACGCACACGTCGCGGCTTGTCCATCAACTGGGGCGTTTACCCTGTTGTTGCTGAAACACCATCTTCAACAGATGAAATGTTCAGCTTGGCAACGGAAGAAGCCAAGAAGTGCGGCTTTGCCAAGGAAGGCGATTTGATTCTTATCACAGCCGGTGTTCCTGTTGGCGAAAAGGGTACGACAAACGTTATGAAGATCCAATTGATCGGCTCCAAGTTGGTTGAAGGTCAAGGTGTCGGCGACGAAACGGTTATCGGCAAGACAGTTGTTGCTTCATCAGCTGACGAAGCAAACAAGAAGGCTATTGAAGGCGGCATCCTTGTTACATCTACGACAGACAAGGATTACTTGCCAGCTATTGAAAAGTCTTCAGCTTTGATCGTTGAAAATGGCGGTTTGACATCACATGCTGCCGTTGTCGGCATCTCAATGGGTATTCCTGTCATCGTTGGTGCCAAGAATGCTACATCGCTCATCTCTGATGGTGAAGTCGTAACTGTTGACAGCCGTCGCGGTATTGTTTACCATGGTGCATCAAACGCACTTTAATCGACAGTTTAAAGTTCGAAAAAATTAATTTGATCAAATTGAGACCAAGGGTGAAAGCCCTTGGTCTTTTTGTTTTCAATGACTGGACCGGGTTTAGAAAGTAATTTCGCATTGCCTTTTTTGAAATTATGTTTTTTATATTCGTACTTTAAACGAACGTGTTTTTGAGATAAAATAATTATTATTAACGCAAAAGGCGGATGTCACAGGCTAAATTAAGATTGGGGCGAAAAAAATGGTTGTTATTAAAGATCGCACAAAAATAGCAGATTTGGGGAATGATTTTTTTAAAGACATCGATCGTAACGGCTCTGAATTTGACGAGTTCTATGGAACGATGTTTAATGCAAATATTGACGTGATTGAAAAATATCTGTTTCCGCGCTTTCAAAAAATATGTCTGGTGATCGGAATGGGCGACGGAAATGCTAAAAGCGGAGTTGCTGACTACATTGAAGGCATGACCAATGAGCGTTTTAAAATTCTTGAAAAATGCAGTGAGGAAATGAAAAACCGACTTCAAGACGGCAGCTTGACAATCAGATTCACGCACAAGCGGCTGGTTCATACCAAACTGTATATTTTAGACTCAAAAGACAGCAATAAATATCGTGCATATTCAGGTTCGATGAATCTCAGCGAAAAGGCGCTTCATGATAATTTTGAAATGCTTTTGTGCGATTACGGCTTGAAAGAGGACAAACTATATCAAGAAATTTATCAATCAATTTTTGATCAAATCTATGATGGCTCAGCCGATTTTGCCGACCGAAAGATTATTAACGGTTTTTTTGGCAAAACGACGGTTGAGGAAAAGAAAATCTATCTGCTTGACGAGACCGTGTCGACCTTGACTGACGCTGACAATACAATCGGAATCAGTGCTAAAGAAATTTTGTCCGAAAAAAGGGAACTCAACGGTGAAATTCGCGATTTTGACGTGATTCAAAAAGAAAAGCGTGATTCAATCGAAGTTTTGAACCTGATATACGATTCAAAGGGGTTTCCTAAAGAGAAAGTTTCCGTTATGGACGATGAACCGCTCAGAAAGAAACTCCTGAATGTCGTGTATCATGATGAAGATCCAAACGAGCGTTTTGTATTTGAAAATGTTAAAGCTTCCGACTATTATCCCAAACCGTTGTTTCTTTATGATGATGACGAAAAGGCTATTTTTGAAACGCCAATGTATGGTTCAAGTGTGCAGCACAAGATTGTTCCTTCATGCGAAATCAGCAAGCAAGACGTCAAAGATATTTGCGACATTGTTTTCTTTTATCGAGACAATAAGCAGGACGATGAATCGCAAGCCGTATTTTCATTTTTGATGTATGTTTTAGAATCGGCCAATATTTGGAAAATCAGAAAGGTAATTTCGGAGCACGGCGGAATCGTCGAGAACGTTCCGGTTGTTGCTGCCTTGATTGGCCAAGGAGAGACGGGCAAAACGACGCTTTTGAAGATTGTTTCGTGTTTGACGATCGGAAGCAAAGAACATATTGTCAATGCGCAAGATGATATGTTTAAACTTAAGGCGGGAGTCAAAGAGAAACTGGCAAATAATCAGAAACTGACCGAAGCCGAGAAGAAGAATCCTTTTTCGGAAACGCCGCTTGTCATGAACAAGAATACTTGGGAATTCATTCAAAGATACATGCTGACAAAAAGTTCCATTACTCCGATTTGCATCGATGATCCGAATATTGGCCTGATTCAGTCGAAATCGGCCGAAAATCCGCTCAAGTATCTTTCCAATACTTACAAAGGCGCACCGCATCCCGTGGTGCTGATTGCGATGAACGATCGAAATCATAATTTTTCGATTCCGCATCAAATTGGACGAAGGGCATATGCATTCGGGCAAGAGAACCAATTCAGGCAGATTTCAAAAAGCGAAGCGAATCAATTGACACATTTTGAAAATGATCTGAGCAATCAGGTGTTTCTTTATCTCACGTATTGGATAGATGCTTGGCTTGACAACGTTTCTGATGAAGACTACGAAAATCTTTCAAAAGATTTTTTGTATCCGGTCAAGCAGGCGTTTAAGGGACTTTTGTCGGAACACGCTCTGTATGACGGGATGAAACGCTATTTTGAATCGGATAACTACGATATCAAAAACGACAACGGCCGCAGAAACTGGCTTGCGCTTTTAAGCGACAAGAACGTTTTGGAGAAGATTTCATTTAACAAGGGCGATGAAACGGCATTCATTCCGAAAGACTGTTTCCCGGGAAGAGACGGGGTAAGCCGTTATTTCGACTATCTGCCGGCGAAACTTGAAATTTGTCCGACTCAAGTCGATGCCGGTTTGTCAATCGTGATCGACAATATGGACAGTTGGCTCGGGAACAGCGTTTTGCGTGAAAAATACAGGGCAGATACAGGCTTGGCGCATGATGAACATGAAATCAAAATTGCTAAGATTCAAGCAATCGAACAAGGAAAAGCAATGGCGGAAACTCAGTTCAAATTGCAGCAGGAGGTCAAAAAACAAGAAGAAGAAAAAAGAATGCGAAAAAAACTCGGATACAAATTGAAAAATCTTTTCAGGCATGATGATTGAGACAGTGGATTTAATTTTAAAATGATATTTACAGAATTCGTCTTATGTGATAAACTAATTGTTGGCTTATGTGCCAAAGATTAACGATATTCCGCTGCAACTGGACATGAATGTCGACGAAAAGGAGAAAAACCAATGTCAGTAAATCCATTGATTAAAAAAATTACGGAATCACAATTGCGTAATGATATTCCAGAATTTCGCGCCGGTGATACGGTACGTGTTCACGCACGCATCGTCGAAGGCAAGCGCGAACGTATCCAAATCTTCGAAGGCGTTGTTATCAAGCGTCGTGGCGAAGGCATCTCTGAAACATACACCGTTCGCAAGATCAGTAACGGCGTAGGCGTTGAACGTACTTTCCCGCTTCATACGCCACGTGTTGACAAGATTGAAGTCGTACGTTTGGGCCGTGTTCGTCGTGCAAAGCTTTACTACTTGCGTGCACTTCGCGGCAAGGCTGCTCGTATTCCAGAACGTCGCAAGTAATTATGCAAAAAGGGTTGCGGATTTTTTCGCAACTCTTTTTATTTTTGCTTGACTAAGCAAGAAAAACTTGTTATTATATTAACGTTGTATTTGTGCATGTCACAGCTGCAACCGCACGTTTTAAGTCAAAGTATTCGTTTTACGAATCACTACATTACGGCGAGTCTAAGAATCATATAAGGAGGTGCACATACATGTACGCAATTATTCAAACAGGCGGTAAGCAACTCAAGGTAGAAGCTGGTCAAGCAATCTACGTTGAAAAGCTTGCAAACGAAGCCGGCGAAAAAGTTGTTTTTGACAAAGTTGTTTTGGTAGGCGGCGAAAAGACCGTTATCGGAACGCCATTTGTTGAAGGTGCCACGGTTGAAGGTACTGTTGAAAAGCAAGGCCGCGAAAAGAAGGTCGTAACTTTCAAGTACAAGCCAAAGAAGCATCAACACACAAAGCAAGGTCATCGTCAACCATACACGAAGGTTGTTATCGATGCGATCAACGCATAATTTCAGGAGCATTTCAAAATGATTAATGCATGCTTGTTTCGTAAAGATTCGCGGCTCAGCGGTTTTGAGCTGAGCGGTCATGCTGATTCAGGAGAATATGGTCAGGATATTGTGTGTGCGGCAGTTTCGGTATTGTCGATCAATACGATCAATAGTCTGGAGAAACTTGCCGGGGTTGTTTTGAAAAAAGAATTGGATGATTTGAACGGCGGTTTCATGAAAGTTTCTGTTGATGATTCTGATTTGGACGACCCAAAAGTTCAATTATTGCTTGAAAGCCTTGAATTAGGCTTGCGCGATATTGAAATTTCATATCATGAATATATACATGTGAAATAGTTTTGCACAGAGGAGGTGCACTCGATATGTTTATGAACTTGCAATTCTTCGCCCACAAAAAGGGGGGCGGTTCCACATCAAACGGTCGTGATTCACGTTCTAAGCGTTTAGGCGCAAAGCGTGCCGACGGCCAAACGGTTAACGGTGGAGAAATTCTTTACCGTCAACGCGGAACTCACATCTACCCAGGCGTAAACGTTGGTATGGGCGGTGACAATACTTTGTTTGCCAAGACAGCCGGCGTTGTTAAATTTGAACGCAAAGGTCGCGACAAGAAACAGGTATCTGTTTACCCTGTTGCTGACTAATTAAATGTTTAAGGTTTCCAAATTCTTTTGAAAGAATTTTGGGAACCTTTTTCTTTTGGATAAATTCAGAGTAATTTTTTGCCTGTTAAAATAAACGATGTAAATAATCACATAAAATTACAAAAAACACATTGACAATTAATTCATTTGTAATTATAATGGCATTATTCAAATCGATACAGGAAATTAATTATGAAAGGAGCGATTGAAATGGGATTTATCAAATTTAAAAAATCAAATATGTTTCAAGGCGCTTCTTCTCGTGCCCTCCTACTATTCGCAAGGATTCGTTGACGTAAGAGATTGACATCTTATGTTGGTGAGTCCTTGTTTGAGTACGCTTGGAATGAGGGCTCCCGGGGTTTAAAAAGCCTTCGTTCCAGCTTGTCGGAACGAGGGCTTTTTTTATTCCCGCCGATTCGAAAATTAATTAATCAGAGTACAACTTATGAAGGGGTTTGGTTCCATATGAAAATTAAGAAAATGACAGGCTTTGCAGCAGCAATTATGATGTGTTCGGCTTTTATGGCAGGATGTACTTCGAAAACGTCGGCCGCAACCAAAGGCAATCAGGCAGGCGATACGATCAAAATAGGCGTTAACATGGAACTTTCAGGTGCAGCCGGCGGATACGGGCAACAGGAAAAAAACGGCATTCAGCTTGCTGTTGATGAAATCAACGCTAAGGGGGGAGTCAACGTCAACGGAAAAAAGAAGAAGATCAAAGCGATTTATCGTGACAACAAAAGTTCGACATCGACCAGTTCCTCGGTTGCAACGCAATTGACAACGCAGGACAAGGTTGTCGCAACGATCGGTCCTGCAACTACAAATGACGGAACGGCAACGATTCCGACCGCAAATAAGACGTGCGTACCGTTTTTGTCGGCATCGGCCACTGCTCCTGACTTTACGCTTGATAAGAACGGCAAAGTTCATCCGTATGTCTTTCGAGCATATTTCAAAGGTGATTATCAAGGAAGTTCTGCAGCAAAATTTGCATATGAAACGCTTAAAGCCAAACGTGCAGCAATTTTAGCCGATAATTCAAGCGACTACGGCATCGGGATTGCCAAAGCCTTTAAGCAATACTTCAAAGGGACAGTTGTTGATACTCAGTACTTCCAAGCCGGAGACAAAAACTTCAATTCGGTTTTAACTTCAATCAAGAGCAAGAAGTTTGACGTTTTATACGTTCCGGCATACTACACGGAATGCGGAGCAATCATCAAGCAGGCGCGTGAAGCAGGAATCAAGCAGCCGATTATGGGCGCTGACGGAATGTCTGATGACAAGATGGTCAAAATCTCCGGTGCAGAGAATGCAACGGACATTTATTACACGACGGCATTCACGGTACTTACTGCAAACTCTAATCCGAAAGTCGCATCTTACAACAAAGCTTACAAGGACAAGTACGGTGAAGATTCGCCAACGTTTGCAGCATTGTCATACGATTCCGTTTATATGATCAAACAGGCAATCGAAACTGAAAAATCTGCTGATTCCGTCAAGATTCAGCAAGGATTGGCGAAAATCAAGAACTTTAAGGGCGTGACGGGCGATACGACGATGGATGCAAAGCACAATCCGAAAAAAGCAATCACAATCGTTAAGCTTGAAAATGGCAAGCCGTCCAAAGGATATGTGGTTAAATGATTAGTAAACGGTGAGATAAAAAAGACAAAAAAGCTTCAAATCAGAATACGGACAGTCAGAGCGGCAGTTTAATCGGTTCTGACTGTTTTTTTAGATTTGATCATGCTAAAAGTCAAAGCAAAAGCACTGTATTTTATCGGCAAATACTCTTGAATCGAACTCTCAGATTTATATAATTACCATAAGGAGAAAAAACATGGGAAAAACAAGTAAATCGCAAATCAAAGCCGTCAGAGCTTATGAAAAAAGAAATCCGGCTTTGACGTACTATCAAACACGTCGAAACAATGCCAGAGCATTTGTATCAAGCAGTGCAGAGCGTTTTGAAGAAGCCAAGCAAGCCGCAGGCATCAATCGGTACCGTGAAGATTTGGAAAGCTTACGGGACATGATTGACGAAAAACTGAATGAAATGTAAAAAAGGCTCTCGGTTTAAAACCGGGGGCTTTTTTATGCACCAAAATTTAGGAGGCACTTTCAGTTACAACTCACGACAGCCGTCCGTTTTTGTGTTATCCTAAAAAAAGAACAAATAAAATTATTTGCAGCTCTATTATGACACATTGTTGTCCGTTTGTTGACTTCAAACACTAAAAACATTGATTAATAGGGCATCAAATAATTCATAATAATGATGAAAAAATTTGGATGGTGATTTTGCATGATGTTTGTAACTGATGAAATGTCCCTTAAGCGTGTTGGCAAATTGAGGCGCAAGATGAATGAAATGAGCGTTGATGCGTATCTTGTGACCAATCCCTCAAACAGATACTATTTGAGCGGATTTACCGGAGACGACGGTGTTTTGCTTGTGACTGAAAACCATCGCTATTTGATTACCGATTCTCGCTTCGAAGAGCAAATTTTTCATGATCAGCCTTCTTGGGAGGCAATCATTACAAGAAATTACCTGAAAACTGCATGTAATCTTTGCGTCAAAAACCATGTGGCGGCAATGGCTTTTGAAAATACGATTTCATATGCGGAATACGATTTTATCGATGAATCGTGCGAATGCGACATCGTTCCGTTGTCAGGCGTAATCGAAGATATCCGTTCGGTCAAATCTTCTGAAGAAATTGATGCGATCAAACGTGCCTGCAAGATGTCTGGAAAAGGCTATCAATACGTTTTGGAAACGATCAGGCCTCAGATGACCGAATTGGAGGTTTCAAACGAACTTGATTACTATATGAAGAAAAACGGTTCTGAAGAACGTTCTTTTGAAACAATCGTTGCTTCAGGGGAGCGCACGACCTGGCCTCACGGGACGGCAACAACTAAGAAAATCGAAGCAGGCGATTTGGTTACGCTTGATTTTGGGTACTATGCAGATGGTTATACGTCCGACGTGACAAGAACATTTTCAATAGGCAAGCAAAGCGATGAAGCCAAAAAAATTTATCAGATCGTTCTTGAAGCTCAGCAAAAGACGATCGAAGCAGTTAAAGAAGGGGTCAATGGTCAGGAACTTGATCGAATCGGCCGCGGATATATCGAAGATGCCGGTTACGGAAAGTATTTCAATCACGGCATGGGGCACGGCATCGGTCTTGATATCCACGAGCTCCCGAATGTCGGGCGCACGTACGAAGAATACATGAAAGCAGGACAAATCATCACGATTGAGCCTGGAATCTATGTTCCTGGAGTCGGAGGCGTCAGAATTGAAGATGATGTCTTGGTCACGAAGAACGGTTACGAAATATTGACTGATTTTTCACGCGACTATACAGAAGTCTGAGATGTTTATTGCCAATCCCCTTGCATAATAGCGTGTTCTTTTGGTATTATAGAGTGTACGTTATATTTGGACGAGTATGCAAAGAATTTCTTCTTGTCCATAAATCAGAGGAGGATCATCAGATGATTTCTGTTAATGAATTTAAAAATGGTTTGACCATCACGGTTGACGGTGAATTATGGCGTGTTGTCGAATTTCAGCATGTTAAGCCAGGGAAGGGTTCAGCATTTGTTCGTTCAAAGCTTAAGAACCTTCGTACGGGTGCCGTTCAAGAAAAAACGTTCCGTGCCGGCGAAAAAGTTGAACAAGCACAAATCGATCGTCGCAAGATGCAGTACTTGTATGCAGACGGCAACAACTACGTCTTCATGGATACTGAAACATACGAACAACTTGAACTTCCAGGCGAAGAATTGACGGAAGAATTGAAATACTTGAAGGAAAACATGGTTGTCAGCGTTATTATGTACGGTGCCGAAACGCTCGGAATCGAACTTCCGAACACGGTTGACCTGACTGTTCAAGCTACTGAACCTGGCATCAAAGGCGATACTGCTTCCGGTGGTTCAAAGCCTGCAACGATGGAAACCGGCTTGGTTGTGCAAGTACCGTTCTTTGTTAACGAAGGCGACGTGTTGACGATCAACACGGTTGATGGTTCATATATTTCACGTGCCAACTAAATTGGTCGACACAACGACACTCAAGGGGGTCTTTTAAATGGCTGAAGATAACAACATTGTCTTGGCAACAAAGGAACAAGGCCTGGGCGAGGTTCGCATTGCTCCTGAAGTAATCGAAGTAATTATCGGAATTGCCGCAAGCCAGGTTGAAGGCGTGTGCTCAATGCGCGGTTCTTTGGCTAACAGTCTGACTGAACTAATCGGACGTAAAAATCGCGGTCGCGGCGTTAAATTGGGAAACACGAAAGACGGTTTGCTCGTTGACGTCTATGTCTTTTTAAATTACGGGGTTTCCGTGCCAAAGGTTGCTTGCGAGATTCAAGACAAGGTTCGTCAACAAGTTTTGTTCATGACTGGCCTTGAAATTGCAGGAGTCGACGTTCACGTTTGCGGAATCATCCCTGAAAAGGAAATTCCGGCAATCGATCCTAATAATCCTTTCGGCGAAGAGAATGGTGAAGAAAATTGAGTATGTCTAGACATGATATTCGGCGCTTGGCATTTCAGACGCTGTTTGCAATGAGCAGCAATCCTGATGCCGTTGCGACTGACGTGTATCAAACAGTATTGGGCAAGGATATTGAAGCTCCCGAGTATTTGACTCAACTGGTTGACGGCGTAAATGAACATCTTGCGGAAATTGACGAAGCCATTTCGGCTCATTTGAAAAAGGGATGGCCGATCTCCCGCTTGAATAAAACCGATTTGATTTTAATGCGCATTGCCGTTTATGAGATTAAGTTCGTTGAAGAGGTTCCGAACAAGGTATCTCTCAATGAAGCTTTGGAACTTTCAAAAGAATTCAGCGATGAGACTTCACGTCGTTTCATCAATGGCGTTTTGTCCAATTTGATCTAAACAATACAGCTGTCGTCCGTTTGCGGGTGACGGCTGTTTTTGTTTTCAAAAAAGCCTGAAATAATTTCTGTATTTGGGCGTTGCTATGGTAAAATATTTGTAACAGACAGAATATATATTCATTGGGGTGTTTTTGATGACGGAAATAATGAACGGACGTGACCTTTCAGCAAAGGTCAAAATGAATTTGAAAAAAAGCGTTGAGGGATTAAAAAAGGTTGGGGTAACGCCCGCGCTTGCAGTAATTTTGGTTGGTGACGACGAAGCAAGCAAGGTTTACGTCAGAAACAAGCATCGCGCAGCAGAAAAAATCGGAATCAAAACGATTGATGAAACAATGCCTGCAGATTCCAAACAAGAAGACGTGATCAAGATGATTGAAAAGTACAACAACGATCCTGACGTGCATGGAATTCTGGTGCAGATGCCGCTTCCAAAGCATATTGATGAAAAGGCGATTATTGATGCGATCGATCCTAAAAAAGACGTTGACGGATCTCATCCTGAAAACATGGGGCGTCTGTTCATGAATGAGCCCCAAGCGCTTCCATGCACGCCAAGGGGAATTATGGAACTGCTTAAAGAATATGATATTGACGTCAGAGGACAAGAGGTCGTGATCGTCGGGCGCAGCAATCTTGTCGGAAGACCGCTGGCGGCCTTGATGATCAACTCGAGCGCAACCGTAACCGTGGCGCATAGCGTAACGCATGATTTGCAAAGCGTCACGAAAAAAGCAGATATTTTGGTTGCTGCCGTTGGCAAAGCCAAAATGTTCACCAAGGACTACATCAAGGAAGGAGCGGTCGTTATCGACGTCGGCATCAACCGGACGGCTGAAGGAAAGCTTTGCGGTGATGTTGATGCAAAAGACGTTATGGGCAAGGCTGCGTTTTTGACGCCCGTCCCAGGCGGAGTAGGTCCGATGACGGTTGCGATGTTGATGAAGCAAACGGTTGAATTTGCAGAAAGAAGTGTTGCGAATGTCTGATGAAAAAAAGTATCTGACGGTTACGGCGCTCACGCGTTACATCAAACGAAAATTTACGGCCGATCCGTATATGCGCAGAGTGTATTTGACAGGCGAAATTTCCAATTTTCGAATGCGTCCCAAACATCAATACTTTTCTTTAAAAGATGAAAATGCAGTGATTGACGTCGTAATGTTTGCAAGTGATTTCTCAAAGGTCAAGTTCAGGCCTGAAGAAGGGATGAAAGTCATCGTCAGCGGTCGTGTCGACGTTTATGAAGGAAGCGGAAAGTATCAATTTTACGTTGAAACAATGGAGCCTGAAGGAATCGGTGCACTGTACCAGGCACTCAAAGAACTTCAGCAAAAGCTTTCGGCAGAAGGTTTGTTCTCTGCACCGAAAAAGCCGATCAATAGATTTCCTAAGCGTATCGCCGTTATTACCAGCCGTTCCGGAGCCGTGATTCAAGATATCAGGACGACGATTCGCAGAAGATATCCGATCGCCCAAGTAGTGCTGTTTCCGGCAGTCGTGCAAGGCACGCAAGCTGCTGATACGTTGGTCGCACGTTTGAAGGAAGTCAACGCAAGAGGAGATTTTGACACGATTATCATCGGACGAGGGGGCGGTTCGATTGAAGATTTATGGCCGTTTAACGAAGAAAAAGTCGCGCGGGCGATTTTTGACAGCAAGATTCCGGTTATTTCTTCGGTCGGACATGAAACCGATACGACGATTGCTGATCTTGTGGCAGACGTCAGAGCTGCAACACCGACTGCGGCTGCCGAACTTGCAACCTCAGTTTTAAGCGATGATTTGGCAATGATTGATCAGCTGCGCTATCGCCTGGTCAAGAGCATGAGAAATCGAATCGAGTATCTTAAGCAACGGTTTGAAAAATGTAAAAATTCCTACATTTTCATGCAGCCGGAACGTTTGTATGAAGGATATCTTCAAAAACTTGACAGAATGCAAAATGAACTGATCGGTTTGACGCAAAATAAAATCAGTCAGGAAAAAAATCGCTTGACGGTTGCAAACAAAGTTTTGTATGGCCGAATCATGCCTGACAGGATAAGCTTGCTGCAAAGCGAATTGAAACAAGACAGAAGACAGCTTGAAAGCGCAGGAATAAGCCTACTTAAAAATTCAGAGAATCGTTTCATTAAAGCAAAAAATGCGCTTGATATGTTGAGTCCGCTGAGGGTGATGGGCCGCGGCTTTACCTATGTGACTCAAGAAGATCACGTGATCAAAAGCGTCAATGAGCTTAGCGTCGGAGAAGAGATCAAACTGCATTTGCAAGACGGATATGCAAATGCGTCAATTATTGAAACAGAAAAGGAATGAGACAAATGAACAATGAAAAAACATTCGAACAACAGCTGCAGGAATTAGAACAGATCGTAAACAATCTTGAAAAAGGCAACGTTCCTTTGGAAGAAGCGATGGCTCAGTTTAAAGAAGGAATCGATCTCAGCAATACCTTGCAAAAGACGCTGAACGATGCTGAAGAAACATTGACGAAAGTTATCAATTCGAACGGAGAAGAAGAAATTTACGAACGAGCTGATGACAATGAATAATTCTGAACTGGATAATTTTCAAGCAAAATTTTTGCCTTTGTTAAATGAAAGAATGGACGCTTATCTGCAACAGCTCGATACGCGCAAAACTCTTCATGATTCGATGTCTTATTCGGTTGATGCCGGTGGAAAGCGCATCAGACCGATGATTATCATGTTGGTTTGCGATTCTTTCAAGAAAAAAATCGATCAGGACGTTTTAGACGTTTGCGCATCGCTTGAATTCGTGCATACTTATTCGTTGATACATGATGATCTGCCGGCAATGGACAATGATGAGCTTCGGCGCGGAAAGGCAACGAATCACGTAGTCTTTGGCGAATCGATGGCGATTTTGGCTGGTGACGGATTATTGACGACAGCCTTTGAATGCTTGGGACAAACAAGCATTTCCGCAAAGACAAAGTGCACGCTCATGAGCATGTTGGCGTTCGCAGCCGGACCTCAAGGCATGGTCAACGGACAGGTCGGGGATATCGAAAATGAAGGCGTCAAGCTCACGTTGCCTCAGCTTAGAAACGTTCATGCGCAAAAAACCGGAGCTTTGCTCAGATATGCATTTGAATCAGGCGGAATACTTGCCGGCGTGTCTGACCGGGCTTTGGGTGAACTTAAAGAACTTGGAAATTGTTTTGGACTGGCATTCCAAATTTATGACGATATCATGGATGTCGTTTCGACTCCGGAAGAAATGGGAAAGGCCACGCATAAAGACCAGTCAGAGCATAAGAATACCTATCCGGGACTGTTGGGCCTTGACGGAGCATACGAGGAACTTGAAAAAGCAAAAGCGAATGCCAAAACGCATCTGGAAGTGCTGGCGGAAGAATTTGGCGCAAAAACGATGTTGCTTGAAGAGTTATTGAATTATTTTAAAGCAGGTAAGAATTAGATGAAAAAAGAAAGAATTGACGTCTTGTTGGTTCAACAAGGCTTATTTGAAACGCGCGAGCAGGCCAAACGTGCGGTTATGGCCGGGGAGATTCTCGGAGAAAATGAAGAACGTTTGGACAAGCCGGGAATGAAGGTTGATCCTGAAACGAGGCTTCATTTTAAGGGCACTAAAATGCCGTACGTCAGTCGAGGCGGATTGAAGCTTGAAAAAGCGCTTAAAGTCTTTCATCTTTCGATTAAGGACAAGACCGTTTTGGATATCGGTTCTTCAACCGGAGGATTTACCGACGTAGCTTTGCAAAAGGGTGCCAAGATGAGTTATGCGCTTGACGTTGGCACCAATCAGCTTGCGTGGAAATTGAGACAAGATGATCGGGTCGTCGTAATGGAGAATACCAATTTCAGATATTCAAAGAAAGATGATTTTACAAGCGGTCAGCCTGACTTTGCCACGATTGACGTTTCGTTTATTTCTCTGCATTTGATTTTGCCGAATCTGCACTCAATCATCAAAGAGGGCGGGAGCGTCGTTGCTTTGATCAAGCCTCAATTTGAAGCGGGAAGAGAAAAAGTCGGCAAGCACGGAATCGTGCATGATCCTAAAACTCATTTGGAAGTCGTTCAAGACATAATGGCCTTTTCCGCAAGCGTCGGTTACGATGTTTGCGAATTAGATTTTTCGCCGATCACCGGTGGTCAGGGAAACATCGAATTTCTAATACACCTGAAATCCGTTGACGGAGAGGGAAAAATCATGCCCGAAGTTGATGCAGCGGCAGTCGTTAAACAGGCACATGCCGTTCTTGAACATAAGTAGAGAAAGGTGAGATAAATGAGGAAAATAGACAGACAGCGCATCATTCGAAGGATCCTGCAGGAAAATGCCATTTATCGTCAGGAAGATTTGGTTGCGATTCTGCAAGCTAAGGGAATCGAAGTAACTCAAGCAACGATTTCGCGCGACGTTAAAGACATGCAGCTTTTGAAGGTACCAACGCCAAACGGAGAGTATCGTTACAGCGTTCCTCCTTCTGTCAAGACAAGTACTGAAAAGAAGCTCAATCGCATTTTGAAAGAGGCATACGTATCGTCAGATTTCTTGCGCGACATGTGCGTGTTTAAGGTTTTGCCCGGAAACGGCCCGGTCATTACCAGTTTGATTACGCAGATGGCATATGATGAGGTATTTGCGGCCATGGGTGATGACGATACGGTGATGCTGTTTGCCAAGTCGGACGAGGATGCGCAAAAGATACACCACAAGCTCCTTGACATGATTGGCGAAGAATAGTTTCAGGGGGTCATATTTTGCTTCAAGAGTTGACGATTCGTGATTTTGCAATCATTGAGAAAATGGATCTGGAGTTTCAAAGCCAGATGACGGTCCTGACCGGTGAAACCGGTGCTGGAAAATCAATTATAATTGATGCCTTGGGATTGCTTTCCGGTGGACGAGGTTCGGTCGATTTTATCAGAAAAGGTGCAAACAAAGCCGTGATTCAAGGATTATTTGACGTTCCCGGAGATTCAAAGACAAATGACGTTCTCGATGAATTCGGAATTGACGTTGAAAGCGACGGCCTTATTTTGCAGCGCGACATTTATCGAAGCGGTAAAAATATTTGTCGAATCAACGGGGCGATGGTCAACTTGACCACGCTTCGTCGCGTTGGCGAAACGCTGATTGATATTCATGGTCAAAACGAACATCAGGAATTGATGCATCCTGAAAATCACATCAAGCTGCTCGATGGATTCGACAATTCTCTTGCTCCGCTTTTAAACGAGTATCATGAACGATATGCGGACTTTTTGAAAAAGAAAAAGGCACTTGAAAAAAGAGAGACGAACGAAAAGCAGTGGGCGCAAAGGATGGATATGCTGCAGTTTCAGGTTCAGGAAATCAAGTCGGCCAATCTGGTCTCTGACGAAGAAGAAAAACTTCTTTCGGAAAAAGAAGAGCTTGACAATTATCAAATGATTCATGATGCGCTTGAAACGGGCTATGAAGCCTTTAACGGCGAAGAATTCGATGTTTTGGGCGTGCTTGGAAACGTCATGGAGGAAATGAACAAGGTTGCAGGAATCAGCGACAAACTGAGTTCGATAGCCGATAAAATTTCAGAGGCTTTTTACGGCCTGCAAGATGTCGGCAGAGACGTTTCAAATGAGCTTGATACGATGGAGTGGGATGAAAATCGCTTGGATGAAATCGAAGCAAGACTTGAAACGATTCATCAGTTAAAGCGCAAATACGGAGACTCGATTCCGCAGATTTTGGCATATTTTGAGAAAATTTCTGCCGAACTTGACGAAATGCAGCAAGTCGACAGCGACTCAAGCGAACAAGAAGAAAGCGTCAAAAAGGCACGGTCTGAGGCGATGTCTTTAGCCGCAAAGCTTAGCGAAAGAAGAAAAGCCGTGGCTAAAGGCCTGGAAAAAGCGATTCATCATCAGCTTGCTGAACTTTGCATGGATAAAGCCGTTTTTGAAGTCAAGTTTCTTAAGGAAAATGCAGCTGAATTGAATGAAGACGGGATTGATCGGGTTGAATTTTACATTCAAACGAATCCTGGCGAAGAAATGGGCGCACTGGCGAAAATCGCATCCGGTGGTGAATTATCGCGAATCATGCTGGCCTTGAAAACTATTTTTGCACAAAAACAAGGCGTAACAAGCATTATTTTTGACGAGGTCGATACCGGCGTCAGCGGACGCGTTGCTCAGGCAATTGCTGAAAAAATCAGTCTGATTTCTCGTAATTCGCAAGTTCTCTGCATTACGCATCTGCCTCAGGTTGCGGCAATTGCTGATCACCATTACTTTATTGCAAAGCACGTCATCGACGGAAGAACCGAAACGCACGTCAAGTTCTTGAATAATAGCGAAAGGGTCCAAGAGTTGGCAAGAATGCTGTCCGGATCAAAGATTACGGAATTGACTTTGGAGCATGCGCAGGAACTTTTCAAGATGGCCAAAGAGATAAGAAAAAATTAAAACAAAGGTTGTTGTCAAACCTTAGGGCAAGGCAGCGACCTTTGTTCGTAAAAAAAGCGATTGCCTTCTTTTCATGGGGCAATCGCATTTATTATTTGAGTCATCGAATCATATTACGATACAGACCGATTACTTTGCCAACGATGCTGACGCTGTTTAAAATAATCGGTGCCATCGTATCATTTTCCGGTTGCAAGCGGTAATGGTCACTTTCTTTAAAGAATCGTTTGCAAGTTGCTTCGTTATCTTCGGTCATCGCAATAACGATGTCCCCGTTATCAGCATAGTTCTGCTTGCGGACAATAACCTGATCACTGTTTAAAATTCCGGCATTAATCATGCTTTCGCCACGAATTGTCAACATGAACAAGTCATCTGCGCTTTCAAATTCCGGAGGAAGCGGAAAATACTCGGTTGTTTCTTCAACGGCAAGAATTGGCGCACCGGCAGTGACGGTACCGATAACCGGAATTTTCGTTTTCTTGGGAGTCTCACCGATGGCTTCCAGGCCTTCTGGCGTAATTTCCATTGCACGCGGCTTGGTCGGGTCTTTTTTGAGATAGCCGCGTTTGGCTAAACGTGCCAAATGACCGTGAACCGTTGAAGTGGAAGAAAGTTCCACTGCTTTGCAAATTTCGCGAACGGTTGGAGGATAGCCTTTCTCTTGAACCGTGTCGTAGATGTAGCGCAAAACCTTGATTTGGCGTTTTTCTGATGGCTTTTTTGGCATGGGTACACCCCCTTTTATATTTTGTTATCATTATAACATAAATCAATCGATAATCAAACTAAAGTTCGTTCAAAAACTTTTCCGAACTTGTGAGCAAAAAACTTGTTTTTTTCTTAAATTTCAGATATCATTAGCCATGTTGAATTTAAAAATAGGAGGCTCCATTGATGGATAATGGTCAAATTCCGCAAAATCTCATCGATCGAATCAATGAGTTGGCCAACAAGAAAAAGACTGTCGGTCTGACTCCGGAAGAAAAAGAAGAACAAAAAAGCCTTCGCGAGACATACTTGTCTATTTTTCGCGAAGGATTCAGAAATCGAATTGAAATGCTTCAAATTTATGATAAAGACGGTAAGGAAGTCACGCCCGAGAAGGTTAAAAACATCCAAAGGAAACGCGGATTGCGTGATGATTAGCAGACAAGGTAAAGTTTCTTAAGGTTTCACTTTATTTTTTATTTGATATTGTGTAAAATTATTTGTTGAGACTTAGTTTTAATCAGAAGGAGGCGTTAGTATGTCGACACCAGTCTTAGTGCTGATCATCGTATTAGTGGGCTTGGCTTGCTTTGCAGGTGGTTTTTTTGCAGCTCGCAAGTATATGGAAGATTATTTAAAGAAGAATCCTCCTATCAATGAGCAAATGTTAAGGACGATGATGGTCCAAATGGGCCAAAAGCCTTCCGAAAAGAAACTTCACCAAATGATGGCAGCAATGAAAGCAAACATGGATAAGAAATAATCATATGTTTAAATCTTGCTGAAATCAAGCCAGGGATGCGATTTCTGCGTGCCTGGCTTTTTTATTTTTTAGAAAAGGGGTGCTTATTTTGGGTATTTTTAAACGTTTGGACTGGTTTTTCAAAGAACAGAAAAAACGTTACGTTATCGGCGTTTTAGCTCTGTTCGTGACGGCAATCATGACGATCGTTCCTCCTAAGGTGATCGGAAGCATCGTTGATGCCATTTCGCAGAGAAACTTGAAACCAGACTTTTTGTGTCTAATGCTTTTGATTTTCCTTTTAAGTTCCGTTATGCGATATCTGATGCGTTATGTTTGGAGAAAATACATATTTGGCACGTCATTTATTTTAGAAAGGCAAATCAGAAGTCGTCTTTTTCAGCATTTTATGAAGATGGATCAGACGTTTTATGCCAACCATCGCGTCGGTGATTTGATGGCGCATGCGACCAATGACGTTGATGCGGTCAGAGAAGTCGCAGGTTCAGGAATTTTGACTTTGGCAGATTCGTTGATGACGGGCTGTTCGACTTTGATTGCGATGTGCATCTTCGTTGACTGGCGCTTGACTGTTTTAGCAATCATTCCTTTGCCTTTTTTAGCTTTGGAAGCAACATATCTTGGCAAAAAGATTCATGATGCGTTCAGTGATGCCCAGGCCGCATTTTCAGATCTGAACAATAAGACGCAAGAAAGCATTACAGGCGTCAAGGTTATTAAAACGCTCGGACAGGAAAAGCAGGACATTGAAGATTTTGAACGTCATGTTGACAAGACGATTGCTGCCGACAAAAAATCGATCGTGATTGATTCCTTGTTTGATCCGGCAACGACGATTATTTTGGGCTTTTCATATATTATGACGATTGTTTACGGAGGCAGTTCGGTTTTGAACGGAACGATTTCAATCGGGCAGCTCGTATCGTTTGTTTCTTATCTGTCTGAATTGATTTGGCCGATGTTTGCTATCGGACGTTTGTTCAACATTCTTGAACGCGGCACCGCCAGCTACGATCGAATCATGCTGCTTCTTGGAGAAAAGAATCACTGGGTTCAGCCAAAACTTGAAGAACATTCAGATGTTGAAGGAGAGCTCGCATTTGACATTAAGGAATTTAAGTATCCTGATCAAAAAGATCGCGGCGTCAATTTGCAAAATGTCAAATTTGAGGTAAAACCTGGCAAAGTACTTGGAATCGTTGGCCGAACCGGTGCCGGAAAATCCACGATTTTACGTCTTTTGATGCGTGAATTTGATAGCTATGACGGTAAGATCACGTTTGGCAGTCATGATATTCGCGATTATCAAATGCAGGATTTTCTGACGCAAATCGGTTATGTTCCGCAGACAAGCTTCTTATTTTCAACGAGCATTCGTGAAAACATTCGGTTTGCCAAGCCTTTGGCCGATCAAAAAGAAGTCGAAGAAGCTGCCTATGCTGCCGATCTTGATGAAGACATCGTTCAGATGCAGGAAGGTTATGATACTGAAGTCGGGGAAATGGGCGTCTCTCTTTCAGGAGGGCAAAAACAACGCTTGGCCATTGCCAGAGCACTGATGGTTTCGCCCGAACTGTTGATTTTGGACGATTCGCTTTCTGCTATCGACGCAAAAACGGAAAAGCACATTCTTGAACGAATCAGGAAAAATCGTGCGGATCGCACGACAATCATGGTTGCCAGCCGTTTGAGCTCGGTTATGGGAGCCGATGAAATTATCGTAATCGATCATGGGACGGTCGTTGAACGAGGAACGCATGAGCAACTTGCCCAAAACGGCGGCTGGTACCAAAAAACGTTTGAGATGCAGCGACTTGAGCAAAATATCGGAAAGGGGGATGAGGCATAATGAAACATGAGTCGGTTTGGGCAAGATCATTTACAAGAAAAGAGCAAAAAACGATTATTAAACGCCTGATTCCTTACGCAATGGAATTTAAAGGGCAGTTCATTACGGCAATCGTGTTTGCGCTTATTTTGAGTCTGATCAATATCGCATTGCCTCGTTCATTGCAATACTACCTTGATCATTACCTGACGAATTCGAACACGACGATGAATATGATCTGGGCATTTGCCGGACTGTATTTTTTAGGAACGATCATTAAGGCGGCAACTCAGTTTATACAACAGTTTGCCTTTGGAATGGGTGCTGAACGAACGCTTGAAAGAATTCGCGTTGAACTTTTTAAAAAGCTTCATACGTTAGGACTCAAATATTTTGATAACGTGCCTGCGGGTTCCATCGTTTCAAGGGTTACGAACGATACGAAAACGTTATTTGATTTTTGGACGCTTTTTTTGACGATTTTTGTCGCAAGTTTTTCGGTTATTTCAGCATTTTTCGCAATGGCAAGCGTGAGCGTTTCATTAGCTTGTCTGACTCTGATTTTTTTGCCGGTGATTTTTGCGACGACTTATCTTTATGAAAAATTAAGTTCAAAAATTTATCGGCGCCTGCGCGAATATCTCAGTCGAATCAACACGAAACTGAACGAATCCTTGATGGGAATCAGCATTATTCAGCAATTCAGGCAACAAAAACGGATCACGCATGAATTTGAAGATGAAAACGAAGCATATATGCAGATGCGTTTCAAGATGATCAAGATCAACTCATTGCTGCTCTTTCCGATTGTTACGTTATTGTTCAATTTGGCTGAGTTGGTAACTTTGACATATTTTGGCGTGCAAGGATTGGATAATTTCGTCAAGGCAGGCGTTATCTATGCGTTCCTGTCGTATGTGCAAAACTTCTTCAATCCGATGACGAACGTGATGGATTACATGTCCGTTTTTCAGGACGGAATCGTTGCCGGAAGCCGCATTTTGAAAATCATGGACGAAAAAACGTACGCCCCTAAGCAAAATGAAGAGTCTGATGCTGAAATTACTGCCGGGCGAATCGAGTTTAAGGATGTTGTTTTTGGTTACGATGAGGACAATCCGGTTTTGAAAAACATCAATTTTACCGTTGAACCAGGGCAGACCGTTGCTTTGGTCGGACATACCGGCAGCGGCAAAAGTTCGATCATCAATGTTTTGATGCGCTTTTATGAGTTTTCGAGCGGTCAGATTTTAATCGACGGACATGACATCAGAGATTATTCGACTGCCGAACTGAGGAGCAAGCTGGGACTTGTTTTGCAAGAGCCGTTCTTGTTTTATGGCGACATCAAGACGAATATCAGGATGTATGACAAATCGATTACCGATGAACAAGTCAAAGAAGCAGCTGAATTTGTCAATGCTTCGTCATTTATCGAAAAACTTCCTCAAAAATATGATTCAAAGGTCTTTGAACGAGGAGGAGCTTTTTCAGCCGGACAGAGGCAGCTTCTTTCATTTGCGCGAACGATCGTCAGAGATCCTAAAATTTTGATTCTAGATGAAGCAACGGCAAATATCGACACCCAGACTGAAATGATGATTCAGCACGGGATGAATCAGATGCGAAAGGGCAGAACGACGATTGCGATTGCCCACCGTCTGTCAACGATCAAGGATGCCGATTTGATTCTCGTTCTTGACAAGGGCAATATCGTTGAACGTGGCAATCACGAAAGTCTGCTTGCTTTGAACGGACGCTATGCTGAGCTTTATCGCATGCAAAGTGCGCAAACACAAGGGCAAGGCGCATAAAAATTAATTCGAATCAAAGAAAAATACCTGTTGCATCTTCAGCGATTGCAGCAGGTATTTTTTAGCTTTGAAACTATTTGCGAATAAAGCAAAAAACGTCAAAGAAACTGTCGGTCTCGGTTATTTTTTCGGATGCGGATCGACATAATGGTAATTCGGATCGATTTCTTTATCGAGCTTATCGAATGCCTGATTCATTTTTTCAAGAATTTCAGCTTGATTTTCATCCGTCAGTTTCATTTTACGATCGACTTCAATCGGATCTCCGAAACGAACCGTTAATTTTTGGCGTTTGCATAAATCTTTAAAGGTTACGGGTCCTTGGTAGACGACGGGAACAAGCGGAACTCCTGAAAGTTTTGAAATCAAAACGGCACCGCCTTTGAGGTTTTGGCTGTGACGCGTGCCGGACGGAAAGATTATGAGCGACAAATCGGCGCTTTTTAGCAGTTTGACAGGCTTTTTGATGGCTGATGCCCCTGGATTTTCTCGATCGACCGGAAAAGCATTGGCATGAACCAAGATGAATTTCAGGATTGGATTTTTAAAAAGTTCCTTTTTGGCCATGAAACAAAATTTTTTCGGTGCCGCCGCCAAAGCGAAATAGATCATGTCAAACCAAGCACGGTGCGGCGCAACCAGGATATAGTTTCCCTTTGGAAGTTTATCTTTATTTTCATAATGAGCGTTGCCGTTTAAAACGAAGACGATGAATCGCGCAACGACTCTGATAAAAGAATAGAACAAATTTTTTCTCCTTTTCAAAATGTATTCATACCTAATATTAAAATGAAACGACATAAATTACAAGTTTTTCGAAAAGCTGACCAGGAAATGGTATAATATACAGATATCCTAAACAAGTGAACGAGGGAACAGAAATGGATGTTGAAATTCATGCAAATGAGCGCGTCGATGCGCTTTTTTCAAACGGCATAAAGATTATTCAAAGCAGCGAGGTATTTTCGTTTTCATTAGATGCCGTTTTATTGGCTGATTTTGCCAACCCGGCTAAGAAAAAGGAGCAGAAAATAGTTGATTTATGTGCAGGAAACGGTGCGGTCGGTCTTTTTTTGACGCCAAAATCCAGTGCGCAAATCTACGAAGTCGAAATTCAGCCGCGTTTGGCCGACATGGCGAAAAGAAGCATTGACCTAAACGGTTTGGAAGAACGCGTAACGGTGATCAACGATGATTTGAACAATGTTTTTGACTATTTGGCAAAGGACTCGATCGATACGGTGACCTGCAACCCGCCGTATTTTGAAGATCAGCCCGACAGCAAGAAAAATCCCAATCAGTATTTGGCATTGGCTCGGCATGAGCTTGCGGTGACGCTTGAGCAGACGATTGAACAGGCCAGCGGTTTGCTCAAAATGAACGGAAGGGTTTCGTACGTTCATCGTCCGGAACGCTTGATCGAAATGATCGAATTGATGAAGAAGCATCGTTTGGAGCCGAAACGAGTGCAGTTCGTCTATCCAAAAAGGAATCGCGAAGCAAACATGGTGCTCGTTGAAGCCATAAAAGACGGCAAGCCGGGCGGGCTTCGCTTTATGCCGCCGCTTTTCGTCTACGAAGAAAACGGGGAGTACACGGAAGAAGTCAGGAAGATCGTATATGGATAAAAAATATTATTTTTATGTTCTTCTTTGTTCTGACAAAACGCTTTACGGAGGGTTTACGACCGATTTGAAAGTTCGTACAGCAAAGCACAACAGCGGCGAAGGAGCCAAATATACGCGAAACAGGCGGCCCGTCAAGCTGATATATCACGAAGAATTTTCTGACAAATCCAGTGCGTTGAAAGCAGAATATGCTTTCAAGCATCAATCTCGTGCCAAGAAAGTGGCTTATCTCGTCAATCACGGCATAAAAAAAGAATTATTTAAAAGATAATGAAATTTCCTCTTGCCAATAGCAATATTAGTTGATATAATTAATACTGTTATGGAGAGTTGGCAGAGTGGTAATGCACCGGACTCGAAATCCGGCGAACCGGTAGTACCGGCGCGCAGGTTCAAATCCTGTACTCTCCTTTTTATAAACAATGTGTTATATTCAAATAATTTTAAAATCGCCCATAAACGTTGATATAATAACGTTTATAGGCGATTTTTTGTTTCTGAGTTTTCATCAGAATTATCATATAAATTTGAGGTAAATTTAGATATTTGATTATCGGCACGATTCTTATATTCATCGATTAAATGAGAGCATACTCTAGATAAGGAAATCATTTTAAGAAACGCAGACAATATCAAGGCCGCCATATCGAATTTAAGTTAAAAGATGATATAATAGTATACAGAAATGATAAATTACTCCAAGAACTTAATCAGCGGTTGAATAAGTTTTTGAGCACTTCAGCTATTCCAAAGGCAGTAATAGGAAAGGTACCCAATGTGGCAATTATTGTTCCCAGTGGAAGTAATGGCGGTTACGTTGAGTTGATAGTTGATGAAGCATATAGAAAGCAGCGAAAATTTGTTATTAATCGTAAATTTGATTTGAATTTATTAAGTGTGCAAAAGGATATGTATATATATGAATTGAGGTGATGTTTTTATGTTGAGTGATGAATTAGCAGATAAGTATTATCGTGAGCGAATCTATGCAGAATCCAATAAGCCGGACTATACCGAAGAAGAACTGCGTCTTCAAAAAGAAAGAGCAAAAAAATTAGAAGAATATGGAAAGAAAAGACGCAAGGAACGTGAGATGAGAGCAGCCAGGAAAAAATAGCTGACTTTCATTTGTAACGTGAGGTGCAAACATGGCTAAAGATGACTATGATGTGGTTGGCTTAATCGAAATGGTATTTGGCGGTTAATTAAGCTAACCGCTATTTTTATCGATTAAATAAGAGTATACTCTAGATAAGGAAATGATTTTGAGAAATGCAGACAATATCAAGGTCGCCATATCGAAATTTAAGTTAAAAAATGATATAACAGTATACAGAAATGATAAATTACCCCAAGAACTTAATCAGCGGTTGAATAAGTTTTTGAGCACTTCAGCTATGCCAAAGGCAGCAATAGGAAAGGTACCCAATGTGGCGATTATTGTTCCCAGGGGAAGTAATGGCGGTTACGTTGAGTTGATAGCTGATGAAGCATATAGAAAGCAGCGAAAGTTTCTTATAAACAGTGGTGCTGATTTAGAGTTAGTGAAAAAAGAGGCTGGTTTGTATATTTATAAATTGAGGTGATATTTTTATGTTGAGTAAGAAATTGGCTCGAAAATATTATCTGGAGCGAATCTATGCAGAATCACGCAAGCCGGATTATACTGAAGAAGAACTACGTCTTCAAAAAGAAAGAGCAAAAGAGTTGAAAGATTATATTGAAAAACTGCGTAGAGAAAAACCTGAAAGATTAAAATCTAAGCATCCGTAAGGGTGCTTTTATTTTTCTATAACGTGTTTAAGAGGTGCAAACATGGCTAAAGATGACTATGATGTGGTTGTCTTTGAGCGGCTTTGATGGCGGTCCCAATGAAATTGGCGGAAGCTAAAGAAACGTACGCTAAAGGTTTGCCGATCAGGTGAGATGTGTTTGCTTGTTCAATAAAAACAAGCCGTAACAACGCTTGACTTAACATTTGATATTTAGTACACTGTATTTATCATAAATGAACCGGTGAAAAAGAGGAGTAGAAAAGAAGACCGCACAGAGAGTGGACGGATGCTGCAAAGTCCAACGGATCGACTTTTCGAAAGACACTTTCGAGGCGTGCTTGATGAAAGCACCGCGACATGGCGCGTTATCCCTGAGTTTATAAGCCAAGGTGGTACCGTGCTTTTGCGCCCTTGTCGATCAGAGATGATCGATAGGGGCTTTTTTGTTGCCGGAAAATCAACAGGAGGAATTAAAAATGAAGTACCAACGTCCAAAGGGCACTGCCGATATTTTGCCGGGCGATTCCGAAAAATGGCAATTTATCGAAAAAAAGGCACGTGCATTATTCAAAAAATTTCGCTATCAGGAAATGAGAACGCCGATTTTTGAAAACTTTGAGGTCTTTTCAAGAACGTCTGGCGAAACTTCAGACATTGTGACAAAGGAAATGTATGATTTTTTTGACAAAGGCGATCGTCACGTTACGCTTCGTCCTGAAGGAACTGCTGGAGTCGTTCGCAGCTATGTGGAAAACAAGCTTTACGGACCAGAAATTCAAAAGCCGTTCAAAACATATTACATCGGACCGATGTTTCGCTATGAACGCCCGCAAGCCGGACGTTTCCGCGAATTTCACCAAATCGGCGTCGAAGCATTCGGCGTTGACAATCCGACGCTTGACGTTGAAGTCATCGCAATGGCGATCGAACTTCTCAAGAGTTTTGGTTTGAACAGTCTTAAGCTTGCTTTGAACACGCTTGGCGACAATGAGTCGCGCGCGGCTTATCGACAAGCTTTGATTGATTATCTCGAACCTTTTGAAGCAGAACTTTCAGATGATTCAAAAGAACGTCTTCACAAAAATCCGTTGCGCGTATTGGATTCAAAAGATGAAGGCGATCAAAAAATCGTTGAAGGAGCACCGTCAATTCTCGATTATTTGACGGACGATGCAAAAAAGCACTTTGAAACGGTTAAATCGTTGCTTGACGACCTTGGCATCGAATACGAGATCGATTCAAACATGGTTCGCGGCCTTGATTACTACAACCATACGATTTTTGAAATCATGAGCGATTCCAAGGTCTTTTCAGGCAAGTGGACGACCGTTTGTGCCGGCGGACGCTACAACGGTCTGGTTGAACAGCTTGGCGGACCTGAAACGCCGGGCATCGGCTTTGCTCTTGGCGTTGAGCGTTTGCTGCTTATCTTGGAGGCAGAAGAGGATGCATTTGACATCGAAAACGCTCTTGACGTTTACGTTGTCGGCATCGGTGAAAGCACGAATGCTGAAACGCTTAAGATTGCAATGTCATTGAGAAGCCAGGGATTCAGTGCCGATCGCGATTATCTGTCGCGCAAGCCAAAGGCGCAATTCAAGACGGCAAGCAAGCTTGACGCCAAGTATACCTTGACGATCGGCGAAACGGAACTTGCCGAAGGAAAAGCTAATTTGAAGAAAATGGAAACAGGCGAAGAAATAAGCGTTTCCTTAAATGATGTTTATGAAGACTTTGCAAAACTTGCAAAGTAGGAAAGGAAGATATTAAATGAAGCGAACGACATACGCTGGATTGGTCGATGAAAAGTATCTCGGTCAAGAAGTGGTTTTGAAAGGCTGGGTACAAAAAAGCCGCAATTTGGGAAATTTGATTTTTGCAGACCTTCGCGATCGTGAAGGCTTGGTTCAGCTTGTTTTCAGTCATGAAATTTCAGAAGAAGCATTCAAAATTGCCGAAACGCTTAAAAGCGAATACGTAATCGAAATCGTCGGCAAGGTCGTCGGTCGTGCTGAAAATGCCGTCAACCCGAATATGAAAACCGGCAAAATCGAAGTTGAAACAAGCAAGGTCACGATTTTAAACGAAGCAAAAACGACTCCGTTCAGCATCGAAGACGATACGACGGCAACTGACGACACTCGTCTGCGTTATCGTTATCTCGATTTGCGTCGTCCTGAAATGCAGCGTTCTTTGATGATCAGAAATCGAATCACGCAAACCGTTCATCGTTATTTGGATGAAAACCATTTTCTTGACATCGAAACGCCTTATTTGACGCGCTCGACTCCTGAAGGTGCCCGTGATTATCTGGTTCCGTCGCGTGTTTATCCGGGACATTTCTACGCGCTTCCGCAATCACCGCAGCTCTTTAAGCAATTGCTGATGGGGGCAGGCTATGATCGCTATTATCAAATTGCGCGCTGCTTCCGTGATGAGGATCTGCGCGGTGATCGTCAGCCTGAATTTACTCAGATCGATATGGAAATGTCATTCATGACGGCTGATGAAATTCGCGAAATGACGGAAGGCTTGCTGAAAGCAGTCATGAAAGAAACTCTTGGAATCGAAATTGAAACGCCGATCAAGCAGATTACTTGGAACGAAGCGATGGATCGTTTCGGTTCAGACAAGCCGGACATTCGTTTTGGCATGGAATTGCAGGATATGGCAGAAGTCGTCAAGGGTGCCGGCTTTAAGGTCTTTGATTCGGCGCTTGAAAACGGCGGTCAGGTCAAAGCAATCGTCGTTCCTGGCGGTGCTGACAAGTATTCGCGCAAAAAGATCGAAGAAAAGCAGGAATACATCAAGTGTTTCGGCGCCAAAGGCTTGGCTTGGATGAAAGTGACGGACGAAGGCTTGGCCGGTCCCGTTTCCAAGTTCTTCAAAGAAAAGGAAGCAGAAGTCAAAGAAGCAACCGGTGCCAAAGCTGGCGACCTGTTGTTGTTCGTTGCCGACAATCGCAAGGTCGTTGCTGATTCTCTTGGATATTTGCGCGTTTCGATCGCAAAGGAACTTGATTTGATCGATAATTCCAAATTTGCGTTCATTTGGGTCGTCGACTGGCCGTTGTTTGAATACAGCGAGGAATTTGAACGCTATATCGCAGCTCATCATCCGTTCACGATGCCAAACGAAGAAGATCTGGATCTGCTTGAAACGGATCCGCACAAATGTCATGCTCAAAGCTATGACATCGTTTTGAACGGGTATGAGCTTGGCGGTGGTTCGATTCGTATCCATCGTCGCGATATCCAGGAAAAGATGTTCAAAGCGCTTGGATTTACGAAGGAAAGCGCTGAAGCACAATTCGGCTGGTTCATGGAAGCACTTGATTACGGATTCCCTCCTCATGGCGGCCTGGCTCTTGGCCTTGACCGTTTCGCAATGCTTCTTGCCGGCAAAGACAACATTCGTGAGGTGATTGCCTTCCCTAAGAATTCCAAGGCGTCAGAACCATTGACGAATGCCCCGAGCACCGTTGCCGAAAAGCAGTTGGAAGAACTGTATCTGAGAACGGAAAACAAATAGTTGACAGCAAAAATTCCTGCTTTTTGCTTGAATTTAACGAAATGCCGAACGAAGACGGTCGATTTGCGACTGGCTTTGTCCGGCATTTATTTTATAAAATACAGTGCTGCTCAAGGCAAGATTTCATTCAACTTTACAGACACGTTTTGTTTTTTGGTTGTTCCGCCATAGCAGGCGATTGTCGCACATCCGCAAAAACCCGGCCTCATCCGGGTTTTAAATTTGAGGCAGCCTCTTTTTCAATCGTTATTTTCAATAAACTTCTTTAGGCCTTTGACGACGTCGTCCATTGCTTCGCTGCGATATGAAGGATCGGAGATGTTGTCGAAATCCTTTTGGGTGTTGATGTAGCCCATTTCAAGCAAAACGGACGGCTGAGTGTTGTCACGGATAACGAGAAAATCTCCTTTGTCAACACCGCGATTTTCAAGTCCTAGGGCTCCGAAGCTTTGGTTGATGCAGCGTGCGAGTTTAAGCGATTTGCCGGTGTGATAGTAATATGTCGTAAATCCCGAAGCGGCATTCGGCTGATCGCAAGAATCAAAGTGAATACTGATGAAAGCATCGGCATGAACCTGTTGGGCAAGAATCGGTCTTGAAGAAAGGCTGACCGTTTTATCTGAAGAACGCGTCATGTAGACCTTGGTACCATAACCTTCAAGCTTTTGCTCAAGTTCTTTGGCATAAAGGAGCGTGTACTTCTTTTCCATCTTATTTTTGATTGACAATGCGCCCGAATCTGCGCCGCCGTGACCGGCATCAATGACGATTGTTGCATCGCTGAGCTTTTCGATCGGGTTCTTATAACCATCGGCAATCATCCAATCAGCGACCCATCCTGTTTTGCCGTTGTCCGTTTTAACGTGAAGCCAGTGATTCTTTCTTGAATAGACGGTCAGACGCTGTTCTTTTTTCAGGAAGCTTTTTTGCGGAAATTCAGTGCCGGGACCTTCTTTTAACACGGCATCAGTTGTTTCGACAACTATCTGATTCATATAAGTCCTGGTTCGATAGCCCAAGATGAAACCGAGTCCGAGAACAAGCAGCATGAGCAACAGGCTGCTTTTGGAGAACGGGCTTCGCTTTTGAGGCTGAGACCTTTTTTGTCGAGTTTGGTTAGTCAACGAAATTTCAATCCTTTCTTTATATCTCAACATTATCAATTATAGCAAGAGTATGCTTGATTTTAAAAGAAGCAGTGAAAAAAATCGCAAAATATCCATAAGAAGTTCTTTTCATTTTTTTAAAATTCTTGCATACTATAACAGACAAGATAAAATTTTGAGGTGAGAGACATGAAAAAACTATATTTGGTGCGCCACGGTCAAACGTTGTTTAACGAATTGCACATGACTCAAGGATGGTGTGATTCGCCGCTGACCGAACTTGGCAAAAAACAGGCAAAAGAAGCGGGGCGATCGCTCAGGAACGTTGATTTTTCAGCAGTTTACACGTCGACTTCGGAAAGAACTTCAGATACTGCAGAATTAATCACGGACAAGCCCTATACTAGACTCAAGGCATTGAAAGAAATTTATTTCGGACTTTATGAAGGGCAGCGCGAGTTCACGCAGCCTAAGAATTGGTTCGTTGACAACACCGATGCGTTTGTTCCGTACGGAGGCGAGTCCGTTCAAGAAATGGCTGAAAGATTTGAAAATTGTGTTAAGGCGATCATGAAAAAAGAAGAAGGAGAAAATATTTTGATCGTCTCGCACGGATGCACGATCGGAACTTTTTTGGATCGCTTCGCACCGGATACGATGCAATTGATCAGAAATCAGCATGGAATTCCGAACTGCGGCATTGCGGTTTTTGAATACGAGTCTGAAACCGAGAATTTCGTGTTGGAAAATTTGGTAGATCCGCTTCGTTGGGGTCATAAAGACGATGATGTCGTAAAACTCTGAATTTCACGGTGGAAATCTTTTTAGAAAAGCAGTTTGAAAGCATATGAAAATAATGGTATCATATCTTAGAATGGTTTATGGCCTATAATGAATCAAGATTTAGGAGGAATTAACTTAGATGGCGGATATTAAATACAAACGCGTTGTTTTGAAATTGAGCGGTGAGGCATTGGCCGGTGAAGCAGGCCATGGCATCAATCCACCCGAAATCCGTAAAGTTGCCGAAGAAATCAAGGAAGTTCATGATCTCGGAGTCGAAATCGCAATCGTTGTCGGCGGCGGCAATATGTGGCGCGGCGAAGCAGGCGCAGCGATGGGCATGGAACGTGCGCAAGCCGACTACATCGGCATGCTCGGCACGGTGATGAACGCTTTGGCATTGCAGGATAATTTGGAATCGGTCGGGGTTCCGACCCGCGTTCAAACGGCGATTGAAATGCGCCAGGTTGCTGAACCTTATATCAGAAGAAAAGCCGTGCGTCACCTCGAAAAAGGCCGCATCGTGATTTTTGCCGCTGGGACCGGTTCTCCATATTTCTCAACTGATACGACTGCTGCGTTACGTGCCTCAGAAATCAACGCTGACGTCATTTTGATGGCCAAAAACGGTGTTGACGGGGTATATTCGGCAGATCCTCGTCAAGATGAAAATGCAGTCAAGTATGACAATTTGACGCATCTTGATATTATCAACAAGGGTCTTAACGTAATGGATACGACGGCATCCTCCCTTTCAATGGATAATGATATTCCGCTTGTCGTCTTCAATATGAATAAGCACGGCAACATCAAGAAAGTTGTTGTCGGTGAAAATATCGGTACGACGGTTACAAAATAATTGACAGCTTTAAAAGCCGGGTGCGCAGTTCCCGGCTTTTTTGATGCAGTCTTTTTGACGATGAAAATGTTTTTTAATTTTTCGTTCTGATGTCAGATTATTTTTGACAAATTTACTTTGGTTAGATAACATAGTATTTGGTAATAATTTGGAATTATCTCGTGATATCAATGATAATTTCCTCAAAAAGGTTGACTTGAAAAAGCAACGGATACTTAAATGTTTGATCGATGATTTATCGATAATCAGGAAGGAAGAAACAACAATGGGTGTTAGTTCAGAATTAGTTAAATATCAGGAAAAGATGCAAAAAGCAGAAGCCGCTTTGCAGCATGAGCTTGGCGGGATTCGTGCCGGCGTCGCCAATGCCAGCCTGCTCAATCGCGTGATGGTTGAATACTACGGTGCTCCGACTCCGCTTAACCAAATGGCGCAAATTTCAGTCCCTGAAGCACGCGTTTTGCTTGTTACGCCATATGACAAGTCTTCTTTAAAAGACGTCGAACATGCCTTGTTGGCATCAGATCTTGGCTTGACGCCGATGAACGATGGCAGTGCGATTCGTTTGGTCATTCCGCAGCTTACTGAAGAACGACGCAAGGAACTTGCCAAACAGGTTCGTGCGGCGGCTGAAAAGGGCAAAGTTGCGGTCAGAAACGTTCGTCGCGAAATGATGGATTCATTAAAAAAGGCACAAAAGAACGGCGACATGAGCGAAGACGTGCTTCATGATCTGGAAGACGAAGCACAAAAGATTACGGACGCTTCGATCAAGAATATTGATGGAATTACGGCTGCTAAGGAAAAAGAAATTTTGGCAGAATAGTCAGCTTTCCGAAATAACGGGGCAAAACGGCGCAATTTCAGGCAGAATGCGCTCAGCTGCCCCGTTATTCTTGTATCTGCTGAAACATGATTCGGAGGTTTTGAAAAGATGTTTTCAAAATTATTTAAGACGAATTCAGAAAATGAAACTGAAGAAGTCGATTTAGATGAAAATAAGATTCCAAACCATATTGCTATCATCATGGACGGCAACGGACGCTGGGCGCAAAAGAGACGTTTGCCGAGAGTTGCCGGACATAAGCAGGGGATGGAGAACGTAAAGGAAATTACCAAAGCAGCAAGCAATCTCGGTGTCAAAGTTTTGACGCTTTATGCATTTTCAACTGAAAATTGGAAGCGTCCCAAGTCTGAAGTCAGTTTTTTGATGGATCTTCCTTCAAAATTTTTTGACACGTTTGTTCCTGAATTGATTGAAAACAACGTCAAGGTAAACGTGATGGGGTATACGGATCAATTGCCGGAAAAGACGCAAAAAGCCGTTTTTGATGCGATTGAGCAAACAAAAAACTGCACGGGAATGATTTTGAACTTTGCCTTGAATTACGGTGGCAGAGCAGAGATCGTGACCGGCGTCAAAAAAATTGCCGAGAAGGTTCAAAATAACGAGCTTGCTGCAGATGAGATTGATGAAGAAACAATCCGCAAGAGTCTGATGACGGCATCCGTTTATCCGTATGACGATCCGGACCTTTTAATTCGGACAAGCGGTGAAGAACGCATTTCCAATTTCTTGTTGTGGCAGCTTGCTTACAGCGAGATGGTTTTCACCGATACTTTTTGGCCTGATTATTCTCCGGCTGATCTGGCGGAAGATATCAGCAAATTTCAACAACGAAATCGTCGTTTCGGCGGTCTGAACGAGGAGGACAAAAAATAATGAGAACACGTGTCATTACGGCAGTCGTGGCTTTGGCCGTTTTTATTCCGTTATTATTGATTGGCGGCGTGCCGTTTAATGTTTTGGTTTTTGCAATGGGCATTGTCGGAATGTCTGAATTTTTAATCATGAAAAAAGAGCTGATCGTTTCCGTTGAAGCATTGCTCAGTTTTATTGGTATTGCGGTGCTGCTTGCGCCTGGCCAGTGTGCAGGGTTTTTGCCGAAAAACGTCACGACGCTTGACGCTTTTTATTTCGTAATGCTTGCGCTTTTGATCTACACCGTTTTTTCAAAAAACCGCATTTCGTTCGATGATGCGGGCGTTACGGCTTTGGGTGCGCTCTATGCCGGGATGGGCTTTCATTTGATGATGCAGGCTCGTGCCCAAAGCGTTTGGGTCATCTTATATGCGCTTTTAATCGTTTGGATTACCGACTCTGGTGCTTATCTGATCGGCCGAAAGCTCGGCAAGCACAAACTTGCACCGCATGTCAGCCCCAACAAGACGTGGGAAGGGTCAATCGGCGGAAGTCTCGTGAGCGTAATCGTCGTTGGCCTTTACCTTGTATTTTCACCGGTCAAGTTTGCCTATAGTCTTCCGATCATGCTGTTGTTGACGGTTGTTTTGTCTGTCGGCGGTCAGATCGGCGATTTGATCGAATCTGCTTTCAAACGTCATTATGGCGTTAAAGATTCCGGTAGAATTCTTCCGGGACACGGCGGAATTCTGGATCGCTTCGATTCATTGTTGTTTGTGTTGCCATTGATGCATTTGTTCGGTCTGATTTAGGCCAGAGAGGAATCTGCCCGTGATTACGACAATAATAACTTTTATCATCGTCTTTGGAGTATTGGTGTTCGTACATGAATTCGGGCACTATTTCTTCGCCAAGCGTTCCGGAATTTTGGTGCGTGAATTTTCCATCGGCATGGGGCCGAAAATTTACGCGTATCACAAAAACGGAACAACTTATACGCTGAGGATCTTGCCTCTTGGCGGATACGTTCGCATGGCCGGACTTGAAGATGAGGAAGATTCTTTGAAAAAAGGACAGCCGATTTCGCTGTTGTTGGACGATAACGGCATCGTCAGGAAAATCAACGCATCTTCCAAGATGACTTTGTTAAATGCAGTGCCGCTTGAGGTGTCTGCATGGGATCTTGATCAAGAATTATGGATCAAAGGTTACGAAAACGGTGACGAAACAAAAGAGGTAACCTATCAGGTCGATCACGATGCGATGATTATCGAATCAGACGGAACCGAGGTTCAGATCGCACCGCTTGACGTTCAATTTCAATCGGCGGCGCTTCCTAACAGGATGATGACGAATTTTGCCGGCGCAATGAACAACTTTCTGTTGGCAATCGTTGCGTTTGCGCTCGTGGCAGTAATGCAGGGCGGCGTCATTACCAATACGACGACGCTTGGTCAAGTGCAGCACGATTCCGTTGCGCAAAAAGCCGGGTTGAAAAAGGGCGACACGGTTGTTTCGATCAACGGCGAAAAGGTTGCCGATTTTTCGGAAATGGCTGCAAAAATTGATGCCAATCCGGGCAGAAAACTTGTTTTTAAGGTCAAACGCGGCAAAAATCAGGTTCTAAACATCAGCCTCAAACCAAAGACGGTGACGGAAGAAGGCAAAAAATCAGGCAAAATCGGGGTGGTTGCAAAACAAGCAGTCAACCGCTCTCCGATTGCGATTGCCGAGTACGGGTTCGTTCAAACGTGGAACGTCATGAAACAGATTTTTGCGGCTTTGGGAGCAATGCTTCACGGATTCAGCTTAAATGATCTCGGCGGACCCGTCGCGATGTATTCATATACTTCAAAAGCGGCTCAGTATGGCGTTGTCAGCGTTATTTCGCTGCTCGCGTTTCTATCGGTCAACCTTGGAATCGTCAACCTGCTGCCGATTCCTGCTTTGGATGGCGGCAAGCTTTTGCTGAACGTTATTGAAGCTATCAGAGGCAAGCCAATCGATCCGAATAAGGAAGTCGTTTTGACTTTGATCGGTTTCGCATTTATGCTGATTTTAATGTTTTTGGTAACGTGGAACGATATTCAGCGGTATTTCTTCCGCTAAGATGGTGTATAATATACAAGTAAAAATTTGAGAGGGGTATCTGCTTTCTATGAAACAGTCAAAATTGTTGATTCCTACTTTGAAGGAAGTGCCAAGCGATGCTGAAGCAATCAGCCACCAATTGATGCTTCGCGGTGGGTACATCAAGCAAATTACGGCGGGGATGTATGCATATCTTCCGTTGGCATATCGCGTTTTGCGCAATATTGAAGCAATTATCAGAGAAGAGATGGAGAATATCGATGCGGCTGAAATGCTGGTTCCGGCTGCTCTTCCTGCAGAACTTTGGCAACAAACCGGGCGTTATGAAACATATGGCCCGAATCTTTTCAAATTCCAAGATCGTCATGAACGTGACTTCATTTTGGGACCGACGCACGAGGAAACCTTTACGACGATCGTGCGCGATGCCGTCAAGACATACAAGAAGCTGCCGATTACGCTTTATCAGATTCAAACGAAGTATCGAGACGAGAATCGTCCGCGCTTCGGGTTGCTTCGCGGCCGTGAATTTATCATGAAAGACGCATATTCGTTCCATGCTGAAGAAGAAAGTCTTGATAAGACGTTCCGCGACATGGACTCTGCTTACACGAACGTTTTCAATCGCGTCGGGCTGAACTTCCGCTCGATTATCGGTGATGCCGGAGCAATGGGCGGCAACAATTCCAAGGAGTTCATGGCAATTGCTCCGATTGGTGAAGATACGGTTGTTTATTCTGATGAAAGCGACTATGCTGCCAACTTGGAAATGGCTCAAAACAAGCGAACGATGCCAAAGTCGCATGAAACGTTGGGAGAACTGCAGAAGGTGGCAACTCCCGGAGCCAAAACGATTGATGAGGTTGCTGAATTCTTGGGTTCTTCAGCCGATCGTGAAATCAAGACGCTGCTTTTCATTGCTGATGAAAAGCCGGTCGTTGTTTTGATGCACGGAAATGACGAAGTCAATGAAGTCAAGCTTAAAAATTATCTGTCATGCGACTTCCTGCGTCCTGCCGAAGAAGACGAGGCAAGAAAATACCTCGGTGCAGGCTTCGGTTCGCTCGGTCCCGTCGGAGTTTCCGAAGAAATCGAAATTTTGGCTGATCTTGACGTTGAAAACATGGCAAATGCCAGCGTCGGCGCAAACGAGGACGGTTTCCACTACCTCAATGCCAACCTTGGTCGCGATTTCAGCGTAACTCATTTTGCAGATCTCAGAACGGTTCAAGAAGGGGAAATTTCGCCTGACGGAAAAGGCCGTCTCAAGTTCACGCGCGGAATCGAAATCGGACATATCTTCAAGCTCGGCACGCGCTATTCCAAGGATTTGGATGCCGTCGTGCTTGACGAAAACGGACGTCAGCTTCCGATCATCATGGGCTGCTACGGCATTGGCGTTTCCCGTTTGCTTTCTGCAATCGTTGAACAGCATTCTGACGAAAACGGCATCGTTTGGCCGCGTTCAATCGCGCCGTTTGACGTGCACGTGATCCCGGTCAACGTCAAGAAGGAAGAACAGGTCGAACTTTCCGAAAAGGTGACGGAATTGCTTGAAAATGCAGGGTATAAAGTCCTCGTCGATGATCGCAAGGAACGCCCGGGCGTCAAATTTGCCGATTCAGATCTGATTGGAATTCCTGCCAGAATCACGGTCGGCAAAAAGGCTGCTGAAGGCATCGTCGAAATCAAGCTGCGTCGCACGGGTGAAACGCTTGAGGTCAAGCTTGACGAATTGCTCAACTCGCTTCAGATTTTGCTCAAAGAAGAAAGCCTGGCTAAATAATTTTTGAGATAAAGCGTTTCTGATATTGTCAGGAGCGCTTTTTTTGGATAAAATTGACGCATAAATCAAAAAGGATGATTGATATGGCGAAAACAACTTTAAGATTTGCAGAAATCGATGATGCAAACGAGCTGCTTCAAATTTATGCTCCGTACGTTGAGCAAACGGCTATCACGTTTGAATATGATGTTCCCACGGCAGCCGAATTTTCAAAAAGAATTAAAAATACCAAGGAGAAGTATCCGTACATCGTTGCGGAGATTGACGGCAAAATCATCGGCTATGCTTATGCCGGCACGTTTAAATCCAGGGCTGCCTATGACTGGGCAGTTGAAACGTCCATCTACGTTGCAAAAGACGATCGAGGTCTCGGGACGGGTACGCTGTTGTATGCCGCGCTTGAAGCGATTCTGAAACTTCAAGGCATCACCAACGTCAATGCCTGCATCACGTATGCGGATCAAGAAGATGAGCATCTTGCGCACGGAAGCGTTGATTTTCACAAAAAGCATGATTATCGACTCGTCGGAAGGTTCAAAAAGTGCGGTTATAAATTTGACACGTGGTATGACATGATTTGGATGGAGAAGTTCATCTCAAAACATGTCGTTCCGATGCCTGCAATAAAATCAATCAAAGAAATTGAAGACGAAGCCGAACGGACGCTTGAATCGCTTTCGTGAAAGCAGTAAGAGAATAAAAAAATAAAGGGTCTATACTAAATGGTGTTGATGATGATTTTTCAACACCATTTTTTGTATTCACAAAATATCTTCGCAATGCTATAAAATGAAACTATACAAATGCAGCTGAATCTATCATTCCCACCTTCGTTTCCGTCTAACGTTGCGTGACATCCACCGTTGATTCGCAAAGCTCGAACGCGCTGCGAATCAACGGCAGGAATTCATACATGAATCCACGCCAACGGAAACGCAGGCGGTGTTGATACGTAACTGTACCAATGTGAAAAAACACAGGAGAAACCGACGGGAACAAAAAAACTCCACTCCATTTCTGAAGTGAAGTTTTCGAGGTCATCAACACCATTTGACAAAGACCCCAAAATAAAAGTCAGGATGAGTTGCAAGCAATTGAAACTCATCCTGACTTTGTTTTAAGTTGGGACTTGACGAGCTGGTCAAGCATTTACGGGCAGAATTCAAAAATTGCCGGTTTGCCCGTAAGCCCGTCTTGACGCACTGATTAAGCAAGCGATGCGCAGACTGCATTTAATTTAAGATAATCACGGGACTTTTTTCAAAGCTGCTGTTTGTTTCAAACGAATTTTTCTGCAAAATATTCATGAAAGCTTGCATCGTCGGTCAGTTCCGGATGAAAAGACGAAACCAGCATGTGGTCCTGTTTTGCACAGACGACGTTGCCATCGACCGTAGCCACGGCTTGTGCTTTTTGTCCGAGTTTTGTGATGTAAGGAGCACGGATGAAAACGAGCGGAAGCGGATCTTTTGAAATTTCAGGAATTTCCTTTTCGCATGAAAAACTGTCAAGCTGAGATCCGTAAGCGTTGCGTTTGACGGTGATGTCCATCGTTGACAGATAGCGTTCGTCTTGATCTTCAATGTTTTTGGCGAGCAAAATCATTCCTGCACAAGTCCCCCAAACGGGCAGACCTGCTTCAATCGACTGTTTCAGAGGTTCGGTCAGATTAAAGTAGTTGAGCAGACGTCCCATCGCAGTCGATTCACCGCCTGGAAGAATCAGGCCATCGACTTCTGCGATCTTTTCTTTGGTTTTGACGATGACGGGCTCGATTCCTGCGAGTTTTTTTAGCTTTTCTCGATGTTCTTCGATCGCGCCCTGCATGCCTAAGATTCCGATTTTCTTCATTTGCCTACCATCCGCGCTTGTCGAGGTGTTCTTCTTCAGGCAAAGCATCGCAGTTGATGCCGACCATGGCTTCGCCGAGATCTTCAGAAATGACAGCGAGTTTTTCCGGATCATCGTAGAACGTGGCAGCTTCGACGATTGCCTTGGCGCGTTTCTTCGGATCGCCGGATTTGAAGATGCCCGAGCCGACGAAGACGCCATCCGACCCAAGCTGGAGCATCAAGGCAGCATCGGCCGGCGTTGCAACGCCGCCGGCGGCAAAGTTGACGACAGGAAGCTTGCCGTTGTCGTGAACGTACTGAATCAGATCGAACGGCGCAGCGTATTCTTTGGCGAGATGCATCAATTCAGGCTGCGACGCTGCTTGAACGCGTCGAATATCCTGCTGCATCGTCCGCATGTGGCGAACGGCTTGCGAAACGTCGCCCGTGCCTGCTTCGCCCTTGGTTCTGATCATGCTGGCTCCTTCGCCGATGCGTCTAAGCGCTTCGCCAAGGTTTCTGGCACCGCAAACGAACGGAATGTCAAACGAGGACTTGTCGATATGATTTTCGTAATCTGCCGGCGTCAAAACTTCTGATTCGTCTATGTAGTCGATTCCGATAGCCTGCAAAATCTGCGCTTCGACGAAGTGACCGATTCTTGCCTTTGCCATGACCGGAATCGAAACTGCTTCTTTGATTTCGCGAATCATTTTTGGGTCCGACATGCGTGCAACGCCGCCTTCTTTGCGGATGTCCGCCGGAACGCGTTCCAAGGCCATGACGGCGACCGCCCCGGCGTCTTCTGCGATTTTGGCCTGTTCGACGTTCGTCACGTCCATGATGACCCCGCCCTTTAACATTTGAGCCAAGTTCTTGTTTAAAGTGTAGCGATCTGACATATAAAATTCCTCCTTGAATGCAGATAAGTCCCTTGATAAAATTGTAACGTAACAATTTTGAAGAATTTCCAAGAGTTAATGACATTATAATCAAAAGCGAGGTGCGTGACAATGGAACAAGACATAAAACAAGAGATTGTATCGATACAGTTGGATAATGAGAGCACGATTCCGCTGTATGTTCAGCTTTATCGCCATATCAAACAAATGATCGAGCAGGGAAAACTGAGCACCAATTTCAAGATGCCCCCGATCAGATGGATGGCAGAAAAGCTTCAGATCAATCCGGGAACAGTTGTCAGAGCATACAAGGAGCTTGAAAAGAACGGCTTTTTGATCAGCAAGTGGGGCAGCGGCAGCTTTGTGGCTGAAGTACGGCTTTATGAAAGCGAAGAATCTGACGAACAAACCGCATTCGCGTATCAAAGCACTGCATTTTCAGAAGGAATGATCGACATGTCAAGCGTTGCGCTCGATCCGGACAGATTTTCCGCCGAAAGCTTCAAACGCGCCGTCAATCGCGTGCTTGACGCTTCGGGCGGCAGAGCCTTTACGGTTGAAGACGATCTTGGGTGCTATTCGCTAAGAGAATCGCTTGCGCTTGAACTTTCCAAACGCAAGATAATGACTTCGCCCCAAAACGTGCAGGTAATTTCTGGCGCTCAGCAAGGGATCGATATTTGCGCGCGCGCAATGATTGAACCTGGCGACTGCGTGTTTGCGGAAGATCCGACCTATCCCGGGGCGCTCGAGTCGCTTCGGGCGAGCGGTGCCAAAATCATCGGAATTCCGATCGACAAAAATGGCCTTCGCGTTGATGAATTCGAAAGAAAACTGGAAGTTTTTCGGCCCAAGCTGGTGTATCTGATGCCGATCGTGCAGAATCCGACGGGGCTTTCAATGTCGCAAAAAACCAAGCGCAAGATTTTGGGACTGGCGCATTTTTATGATTTTTACGTCATTGAAGACGATTATTGCAGCGGAATTTTGTACGATGAGGTCGAATCGGCTCCGCTCAAAGCCTATGACCGCGACGATCGCGTAATCTACATCAGAAGCTTGTCGCACATGTTCGTGTCCGGGATGAGACTCGGATATCTGATCACGCCGAGCAAGCTTGCCGACAGCCTGAAAAGCGTCAAGCGAATGACCGACATTCAAACTTCAGGTTTGATTCAGCGAATTTTTGACTATTATCTGCGCAGCAATTTATGGAACGAGCATAAAACAAAGCTTCAAGATTCTTATCAGCATCAATTTGCCGCTGCCTGTCGCATTCTTGATGAAAAATTCAGAGCTTCGTTTGATTGGTGTCTTCCGTCAGGAGGTTTTTGTTTTTGGATCAGACTGAAAAACGGACTTTCAGCCAAAAAAGTCGTCGAAGAATCGCGCAGGCGGGGACTGATCATTTCAAACGGAGACGCATATTACGTTTACTCCAAACCTGACGACCATTTGCGGATTTCAATCGCGCAGGTCAGCGAAGAAAAAATGGTCGAAGGCTTTGAAAGACTGGCAGAAGCGATTGCCGAGATTTCTTAGTAATTTTTTAATAATTTTCAGCAGAAAAAATGCAAGGTGCCAAAAGCCGCGTCATTCTTAGCACTCTGGCATGAACAGTGCTAAAAACAGGGCGAAAAAGCCGCTGAAATCACGTTTTTATGAGTGTTATCCACTTGACAAGATTGCCAACCTTGTGTATATTAATAATTGACTTAGCACTCAAATGTGTTAAGTGCTAAAAAGAGGTGATTGTATGTTAACTGAACGACAGCTTTTGATCCTTAAGGCAATCATTCGCGACTATACGAATGAGGGACAGCCGATCGGATCGAAACGTCTGGAACAGCAATTGCCTATTCATGCAAGTTCGGCAACGATTCGAAATGAGATGGCTGCGCTTGAAAAACTGGGCTTGATCGCAAAGGAGCATTCAAGTTCCGGGAGGATTCCTTCGGAACGAGGGTATCGCTATTACGTCGACCATATCATGAAACCTGCCAAGATAGACAGGGGCGCGGTTCAAAACATTCGACAATCGTTTGGGAACGAATTCCAAAAGGTTGATGAGATCATCGCCACTTCGGCACGGATTTTGTCTGATCTGACGCAATACACGGCTATTTCGTTAAAACCTGAATCAGCCGACATTCGGTTGGAAGGGTTCAGGATGGTTCCGATTGGCGATCGGCAAGTCATGGTGATTCTTGTTACCAGTGACGGCACGGTTGAAAGTCAGATGTACAATCTTCCGGCCGGAATTCATGGCGACGAGCTCGAATCGGTCATTCGCGTCATTAATGACAAGGTTGTCGGCTTGTCACTGAATCAGGTGGTTGCCAAGTTGCATGAATGCTTGCCCCTCATTACGAAGTATTTGCATAAGCCTGACGGATTCATGGATGCGTTTGGCAGCATCCTTGACAAAGCGGTCAAAAAGCAGGTATACGTAAGCGGCAAGACGAATCTTTTGAGCTTTGCGCACTGGGAAGACCCGGAGCAGATCAAAGCTTTGTATTCGCTGATCGATCAGTCGGCGAATCTTGGAATGCTGCTTGAAAACAGGGACGGTGACGTTTCCGTCAAATTGGGATCCGAGCTTTCGGATGCGCTTTTGTCCCATTACAGCCTTGTTTCTGCAGCGTATGATGACGGTAATAACGGTCAGGGAATCATTGCGATTCTTGGTCCGACGAACATGCCGTACTCAAAAGTCATCGGCCTGCTCGACGCATTCAGAGATGAGCTTACGCAGCGCATCTTTGATTATTACCAGCATCTGAACTGAATTTTGAAAGAAAAGGGGTGTTTACGTGGCTGAAAAAGATCAAGAAAAAAAGCCTGAGGTTTCCGAAAAGGAAAACGTGACGGCTGAAAAGACCGTCGATCAAGACACTGCAAAAAAAGAGCCCGAAGAAAAACAATCAAGCGAGGAAACAGAAAAGAAGCTTTCAGATCTCCAAAAGAAATATGATGAGCTGGAAGACAAGTATCTGCGTGCCGAAGCCGAGATGCAGAACATGACCAAACGCTTCAAAAAAGAACAGCAGCAGCTGCTCAAATATGAAGGACAAGACCTTATTCGAGAGATTTTGCCGGTCATCGACAACTTGAATCGAGCTTTGCAGATCGACGTCAAGGAGAACGGTTCCGAACAGCTTAAGCGAGGAATCGAGATGGTTCAGCGAGACATGGAAAAGGCTTTGAAAGACAACGACGTCACAAAGATTGAAGCATTGGGACAAACTTTTGATCCGACGCTTCACCAGGCCGTTAAAGCGGTGCCCGTCGAAGAAGGTCAAAAAGCCGAAACGATCGTTGAGGTCTATCAAGACGGCTATATGCTGAAGGATCGCGTTTTGCGTCCTGCAATGGTCGTTGTTGCACAATAATTAAGGAAATCAATTAAGAAAAGGAAGAATATCTAATGGCAAAAATCATTGGTATCGATTTGGGGACGACAAACTCTGCAGTTGCAGTCCTCGAAGGCAAAGAATCGAAGATTATCACAAATCCGGAAGGCAATCGTACGACTCCTTCCGTCGTATCATTCAAAAACGGCGAAACGCAAGTCGGTGAAGTTGCCAAGCGTCAAGCAATCACGAACCCGAACACGATTTCATCAATCAAGCGTCACATGGGCGAAGAAGGCTACAAGGTAAACGTTGAAGGCAAGGATTACACTCCTCAGGAAATTTCGGCAATGATTCTTCAATACATCAAGGACTATGCTGAAAAGTATCTTGGCGAAGAAGTTACGCAAGCCGTTATCACGGTGCCTGCATACTTCAACGATTCGCAGCGTCAGGCAACAAAAGATGCCGGCAAGATTGCCGGACTCAAAGTTGAACGCATCGTCAACGAACCAACGGCCGCAGCTTTGGCTTACGGTCTTGACAAGCAGGACAAAGACGAAAAGATTCTCGTCTTCGACCTTGGCGGCGGTACGTTTGACGTTTCCATCCTTGAACTTGGCGACGGCGTTTTCCAAGTTCTTTCGACAAACGGTGATACGCATCTTGGCGGTGACGATTTTGACAACAAGATCATCGACTGGCTGGTTGAAGGCTTCAAGAGCGAACACGGCATCGATCTTTCAGCTGACAAGATGGCAATGCAACGTTTGAAGGATGCTGCTGAAAAGGCCAAGAAAGACCTTTCCGGCGTAACTTCGGCACAAATTTCCCTTCCGTTCATCACGGCCGGAGCAGAAGGCCCGCTTCACTTGGAAACAACGCTGACGCGTGCCAAATTCAACGAATTGACGCAAGACCTCGTTGAACGCACGAAGATTCCCGTTCGCAATGCTTTGGCAGATGCCGGCTTGACGAATGCCGATATTGATGAAGTCATCTTAGTCGGCGGTTCAACGCGCATTCCTGCAGTTAAGGAAGCCGTTCAAGCTGAAACGGGTCACGTTCCTAATGAATCAGTCAACCCTGATGAAGCGGTTGCTTTGGGTGCTGCCATCCAAGGCGGCGTCATCACGGGTGACGTCAAGGACGTCGTTTTGCTCGACGTTACGCCTCTTTCCCTGGGGATTGAAACGATGGGCGGCGTCTTCACCAAGCTGATCGATCGCAATACGACGATTCCAACGTCCAAGTCTCAAGTCTTCTCAACGGCTGCCGACAATCAGCCTGCCGTAGACATCCACGTCCTTCAAGGCGAACGTCCGATGGCTGCCGACAACAAGACGCTCGGTCGTTTCCAATTAACGGACATTCCTGCCGCACCTCGTGGCGTTCCTCAAATTCAAGTCACGTTCGATATCGATAAGAACGGGATCGTTAACGTTTCTGCCAAGGATCTTGGCACGAACAAGGAACAAAAGATCACAATCAAGAGTTCGTCCGGTCTTTCAGACGAAGAAATCGATCGCATGGTCAAGGAAGCTAAGGAAAACGAAGAAGCCGACAAGAAACGCAAGGAAGAAGTCGATCTCAGAAACGAAGTCGATCAGCTTCTCTTCCAAACGGACAAGACTTTGGAAGAAGTCAAGGACAAGGTCGATGCTGCTGAAATCAAGAAGGTTGAAGATGCTCGCGATGCTTTGAAGAAGGCACAGGAAGCAAACAACCTTGAAGAAATGAAGACTAAAAAAGACGACCTTACGAAGGCTATCCAAGATATTTCCGTCAAATTGTATGAACAAGCACAACAGGCACAACAACAAGCAGGTGCTCAAGGCGCAGCCGGAACGCAGGATGCGGGCAATGGTTCTGCAGGAAACGACGGCAATACCGTTGACGGCGATTTCAAAGAAGTCGATCCAGACGATAAGAACTAAGAGTCAAAAAAGAGCTGGATTCGTTCCGGCTCTTTTTTATTTATTGAACCTATGTTAAGCTAGATTCATAAGAATGAGAAAATTTTTGAAGGGGTATCAATATGGCAGAACAAAGAGATCCATATGACGTTTTGGGCGTTTCAAAAGACGCATCTGCTGATGAAATCAAAAAAGCATACCGCAAATTATCAAAGAAATACCATCCTGATCTGAATCATGAGCCAGGGGCTGAAGAAAAATTCAAGGAAGTCAATGAAGCTTTTGATATCTTGGGCGATCCTCAAAAGAAAGCTCAATACGATCAATTCGGCGCAGCAGGAGCGCAAGGCGGATTTGGTCAAGGTTTTGGAGGCCAAGGCTTTGGCGGTGGCGATTTTGGCGGATTTGGCGGATTCAGCGACATCTTTGATTCATTTTTCGGAGGCGGAGGCGCCTCTCGCAATCAAAATGCTCCGCGTCAGGGACGCGATCTTCAATACGAGATGCGCTTGACGTTTGAAGAGGCCATCTTCGGCAAAACGACTGAAATTCAGTATTCAAGAGAAGAAACGTGTTCAACGTGCAACGGCAGCGGTGCCAAGGCCGGGACAAGTCCCGTTACCTGTTCTCACTGCGGCGGACGCGGATTTATCCAGGTTCAGCGTCAAACGCCGCTTGGTCGCGTAATGACTCAGCAGGAATGCGATGTTTGTCATGGCACCGGCAAAGAAATCAAGGAAAAATGCACGACTTGCCACGGCGCAGGTCACGTCAGAAAGAAGCATGCCGTTCAAGTCAAGGTTCCGGCCGGCGTTGAAAACGGCAATCAGATGCGCTTGCAAGGACAAGGCGAAGCCGGCTTTAACGGTGGTCCTTACGGTGACCTGTTTATTGTCTTTGTCGTTGAACAAAGCAAAGAGTTCCGTCGTGACGGTGCCGAAATCTACTTTAATCAAGACATCAGCTTCGTTCAGGCGGCTTTGGGCGATGAAATCGAAGTCAAAACCGTCCACGGAAACGTCAAGCTCAAGATTCCGGCAGGAACGCAAACCGGCACGACTTTCCGCCTGAAAGGCAAGGGCGCGCCAAAATTGCGCGGATCCGGCAACGGTGACGAGCAAGTCACGGTCAACATCGTGACGCCAAAGAATCTCAATGAAAAGCAAAGGCTTGCTTTGAAGGCTTTTGCGGAAGCCTCCGGCAAAAAGTCGTTTGGCGAAGGATTCTTTGAAAAACTGAAGAAACAATTCAAAGACTGATTCAAAAACGGCACGGGCATCAGCGAGGCTGAAGGTCTGGGCCGTTTTTTGGACGGAAAGGCATCACTTAAATGACTCATTCAGAAAAAATGCTTGAGCTGCTCGAAAAAGGACAGCTTGAGGAAGCAAAAAAAGAATTTGGCTGGGCTTTGCGAAAAGATGACGATCAGATGATCTACAGTCTTGCAGAAGAGCTTTATTCGCTCGGATTTTCCAAACAATCCAAGCGAGCATATGAAAAATTGCTTGAACGCTATCCGGATGAAGACGGCATCAAAACGGCACTGGCCGATATCGAAATCAGCGACGGCAATGATGATCGTGCGCTTGAGCTTTTAGCGCAGATTACGCCTGATTCCGATTCATATCTGGAAGCGTTGCTTGTTTCGGCCGATTTGTATCAGACACAGGGCATGTTTGACGTCAGCGAACAGAAACTGCTTGAGGCAAGAAGACTTGCCCCGGATGAAACGGTGATTTTGTTTGGCCTTGCCGAACTGTATTTCAACGTCAAAGAATACCGCAAAGCTGCCCAGTGCTACCTTGATTTGGTCAAATCAGGCGTGTTGGAATTCTCAAAAGTCAACCTCGTCAGCCGACTCGGGCTTTCATACGCGGGCTTTGGCAAACTCGAAACGGCTCTTGGATATCTGGAACAGATTCCGGAAGAAGAACTTGATTCGGACACGCGGTTTCAGTTGGCGTTCATCCAGTTTCAGCAAAAAGATTTTGAAAATGCTCAAAAGAATTTCGAAAAGCTGCGCGATACGAATCCTGATTATTCGACGCTTTATCCGTACCTGACCGCAATCTATGAGCATGACGGCAACCTGGCTCAGGCTTTGAGGACGGCCCAGGAAGGACTCGGAGTCGATGAGTTCAATATGGCGCTTTATGAAAAGGCGGCAGAGCTTTCCGCAAAATGCGGAGAACCAAAAAAGGCACTCGAGTACCTCAAACATGCCAATGAGATCGATCCAGAAGATTTGAACGTGGTTCTCAAATTGAGCAGATTGCTTGTCGAATCAGGGCTTCACGAAGAAAATATCGAACTCGTCAACAAATATCTTGAAAATGATGAGGCAGATCCTGAGCTTTGCTGGAATTTGGGCAAGTCTTGCGCTTCGCTTGACAAATATGACGAAGCTTTGCGGTATTATGTGGCAGCAGAGCGCGAATTAGGTGAAAACCCTGAATTTTTAAAGGATGCAGCCTACTTCTATCGCAATGCCGGCGAACGCAAGCGCGCTTTGGCGTGTGCGAAAAAAGCCTTGGAAACCTTCAGCGAAGACTATGAACTTGAAATGCTGAAAGAAGAATTGGAGTTCTAAAAAAGAGCAGTCCTTGATTTTAGGACTGCTCTTTTGTCGATTCAAGCATTGAAAGCTTCATGCGGTAATAATTCAGCGAATCAGGCGCAAGGTGCATCGCTTTGCACAGATCAGCATCGACAAGCTGTTGGTTTTGTTTAATGAAGTTCAAAACGTTTGCCTGATAAAGCTTTTGCGGTATCAGGCGCAAATCCGTCAGCTTCTGGTCTTTTTTCAGATATTTGTGAATCCCGGGCAAAGTCACGCATGGTTCAAGCAGGTTGATTCTTTGCTTTAAAAAAAGATCTTCGCAGTTTTGACGACGCTTCAGTTCGGAAGTTCCCCGGTTGAATTCGTCAATGAACGTCTGCTCAAAGGAATTGAACGTTTCAGAAGCCAGGACCTTGTAAAATCCCGGCTGAATGATTTCCGAAATCGTATAAAAATGTGAAAGACAAAGCAAAACCATGCGGGTGTACAACGTCAGCTGCTGATTTTTTAAGCAGTCTTCCAGCTCGTCGGCCCAGTTCAAGGGAACGACTTGTTCCGTTTCCTTTTTCAATCCCTTTAAGGAAATCGTCGGCAAAGAAGTCGACAGCTTATGGGTGAAAAGAAAAGTGAAATAAACGTTAAGATGCGTCAAGGTCTTGTTGTAGGTCGAATTTTTGATTTCGCGCTTGACCTGAAGCATATTGAGATAATCGCGCACGTCAGATTCTTCGATGTTTGAAAGGCTCGGGTTCAAGCGATAGACCAGATTGAACTGCCTGAGATGAGTAAAAAGCCGTTCGACGTCGCTGCAGATGTCTTGTTGGGTGCTGTCGGCCAAAACGCGTTTGTTGGTCAGATAATGTCGAAACTGTTTTTCATAGGGGAATGCCATATTATCGCCTCGCTTCTGATTGTTTCGGTTTAAGTATAGCAGTAATTTGCACAAATGACAACGATAGGAGGTTACTTTAACTTTTTTGAAAAATACAGTCCAAAAACCAAGGCGGGTTTTCTTTTTTGGAATCAAGAGTACAAAAACAGCCCAACCTGAAACGATTGAGCTATTTCAAAATATCGGCCGTTTTTTCGCGAAGATCCGGCAAAGCCCTTGCGCGGCGGCAAATCACCAGACTTGCCAGTTCCGGGGAAATAAAAGTCCATCGGCAAAACGGCGATTTTGCCTGACTCGTAAAAAACGTTCCTGTCAATTCCGAGCCAGTCACGCAAGCGATCTCCGCTGCGATCGTTCCAGACGATGCCCGTATCCTGGGCTTTTTTTCCGGGAGCCTGCCCAATAATCAAAATACGAGCGTTTTTTGTCGCATAGTAGAGCGGATCGATGTTTTTTGCGGAATATTTTGCATTTTCCGGGTCGGACTTGATTTCGCCATAGATGTCATTTAAATTTTCCATGTTTCAAGTATAACACCGAACTTATCACAATTGAAACATTTTGCTTAGCAATAGCTGACTTCTTTTGGATCGATGATTTTGATCAGGTCGTCGATTTCGCTTGGGCTTTGCGTTTCGCACACGACGTCAAACGTCTGGCGCAAGTCGGCGATCAGCACGTCGCTGTCGGTTCCCGTTTCGAAATCGTCAAACGGAAAGAAGGACTTGGCAATGTTTGCTTGAAGAGGAGTCAAAAGCAGCCGGTGTCCTGTTTTTTGACACAAGTCGTTCAGCTTGGCCAAAGATTCCGGATCATAAAGAGAAAAATTCGTTGAAACTGCAGCGCCTTCTTCAAGATTTTCGAGTTCTTTTGCGATCTTTTTGAAATCAGGCAAAAGCGAGTCCTTGTTTTCAACCAGATCTTTGCCGAGGATCAGTGCGCTCAAAGATTGATCTCTGAAGAACTGTTTCCATTTTTTGATGCGTTTTTTATGCAGTCCGTGCGCAACGAAGCGTTTCGCATAGCCGATCTTTTCATTTTCGTCTTCCAAAAGCAAAACGCATGCGCCAAACCAGCCGTCGTCGCTTGCTTTGGCAGTGACGCAAAGATTTTTAAGGTTCAGCGGATAGTCGTAAGGCAAGATTTTCAGGTTTTTCGGAAAATCAAGTCCAAGTTCGCAGTACCGATCCAGTTTTTGAAGCAGCTTGTAAATCTCTTGTGTCGTGAACGCTGTGCATTTTTCAGGCAAAACGGGCAGCAGATGAATCAGTTCGGTCGTCAGATGCGTAAAGAAGACATGGTCTTTTTCGTGCATCTCGCTTGCGTCCGTCGGATCAAGACAGATGTTTTCCATATCGTTCACCTCTTACAGATTGGCATCGGTTTTGAAGTTGAGCGGCGAAAGATCCGTTGATTCGGTGATCAGTTCGGCCGTCAGCTTTTCGACATTGTCCAAAGCAAGCCTTTGCATCTCGAGCGAAGCCTTCGTCAGCAGTTCAAAAAGCGCCTCGTCTTTGAGTTCTTTAGCTTTTTTATCTGTTTCAAGAATCTTTTGCTTGAATTCGATCGCACATTCTTTTTGAAGATCGTGAAGTTTCGTTCCAAAGAGCGGATAGTGCGGATCGACCAAAATTCCCAGGAGCTTGTATGCCCAGTAGGCAGAGTCTTTGGAGTAGATCTTTTCGCCATGCTTGTATGCGTCCAAAACGTCGGTCGTGCCAGCGTAGACCGGCACGAAGACGCTTTGACAGGTCACGCCCATTGCAAGCCAGTGAAGACCTGCGATTTCCGGGGCAAATCCAGGGCGCATCTGCAGTAAGTGAGATTCCTGCGTCTTGGCCAGGCTGATCGGACGAAACTTGTGCTTCAGATCGTCAGGACCTTTGCCGAGCGGATCGTACGGACTGTTTTGGAAGTGAGCGCCCATGACGTATTCCAGGTCGTCCATGAAAAGCTTGCGATCGGGTTTGCGAATGAAAGGCAATTCTTCGCTCATCGGATCTTGTTTCTGGCTCGGAGAAAGAATTCGCTGGCCGTCCCAAACGCGCGGCGTGCTGTAAATTTCGTCAGAAAGCGTGTGCGTTCCGAAGATGTTGCGGAAGTTGAAGCATGTTTCATTCGGATTGAGATGATTTTTTGAAACGAATTCCTGAATGGAAGCAGAAAACATGAAGTTGTCCGGATCATCGAAGGCGATTTCCTGGATGGCAAGCTGGTTGGCCACGACGGCATAGCAGTCGTCAGGGATGCGTTGTGCGACCCAGTGGTGACCGGAGCCCGTTTCAAGGTACCAGACCTCATCTTTGTCCGAAAAAAGAATCCCGTTTGATTCGCAGGTTCCGTATTTTTCAACGATGGCTCCGAGCCGTTTGACGCCTTCTCTTGCAGTCTTGACGTACGGCAAGACGACGGTGACCATCGCTTCTTCGCCGATGCCTTTTTCAACCAGCGGATCAAAGCCCAAAACGCGCTCGTTGGCATAGGCGCTTTCGGTTGCGCTCATGCAGACGCCGTATTCGTTGATGCCGTCTTCTTCAAACAGACCGAACTCGTCCGTCCACTCCGGCGTGGCACTGTATTTGAACCGAGTCTTTTCAAGCGGCATCGCAAAGCCGTTGTCCTTTGAAACGAATGTCTGATCCTCAGCAAACGTCTGGCGCGGATGAATGACCATATGCTTTGGCCAGGCGCTTTTTGAGTCCTCGTTGCGGCCGATGACGGTCGAACCGTCGGCCATGGCTTTTTTGCCGACGAGGATGCTCGTGCAGGCGGAAAATTCAAAATTATGTTGCAGCATTGCTTGTTCACGTCCTTTTTTAGTCTCTTCTGCAATTAGATTATAGCTTATCTGTCTTCGACAAAACTTGAAAAAAACGCATAAAAGGCCAAATTCTAATTGCATTTTAATCTCTATCTATGCAATAATGTTAACATAGACAGTGAACAGAAGGGAATGTTTTAAATGCCACTTATTCATATCGAACTTATCGAAGGTCGCACGCAAGAGCAGCTCAAAAATCTTGTTGCAGACGTTACGGATGCCGTAACTAAAAATACTGGTGCTCCGGCAGAACACGTGCACGTTGTTTTGAGCGAGATGCGCAAGGACCGCTATTCGGTCGGCGGCGTGCTCAAGAGCGACGAAAAATAAGCAATACGTGAAGCCGGGGAGGAGATCCGCGGCTTTTTCGTTATATATGACAAATTCAGCGTCGGGAAAGGAAGAGTGCAGTTGGCAGATTCAGTTGAAGTAAACGAACAGGGACATTTGTTGATAGGTGGGGTCGATGCCGTCAAATTGGCAGAAAAGTACGGTACTCCGCTGATCGCATACGACGTCAGGAAAATTAAAAAGCAGATCCGCGGATTCAAACAGGCTTTTGAGGATGCCGGCGTCAAATACATGGTTTCGTATGCCAGCAAGGCTTTTTCCGCGCTTGCGATGTATCAGCTGATTAACAAGTACGGGCTCGGCTGCGACATCGTTTCCGGCGGCGAGCTTTATACGGCATTAAAGGGCGGGATGCCGCCTGAACGCATTGAATTTCACGGAAACAACAAGCTTCAGGACGAGCTTGAAATGGCAGTCGAAGAAAAAATCGGCACGATCGTCGTCGACAATTTCCGCGAGATCAAACTGCTCGATCACGTTTTGCGCCGCAAGCATGCAAGCATCGGCGTCGTTTTGCGCGTCACGCCAGGCATTGAAGCCGAAACGCATCAGTACATCATGACCGGGCAGTCAAATTCCAAATTCGGGTTTGACATCCGTTCAGGTCAAGCAGAAGAGGCGCTGCAGCAGCTGATGAAGAATCCGCGGATGAACCTGATGGGGATTCATTGCCACATCGGCTCGCAGATTTTTGCCGTCAACGGTTTCTTGATGGCGGCAGAAAAGCTGGTCGAAGTTTTGGCCGACTGGAAGAAGCGTTTCGGCTACGAAGCAGACGTTTTGAACCTTGGCGGCGGTTTCGGCATTCGCTACAACGATTTCGATCAGCCGCTTCCGGCCGAAGAATTCGTATCCGCAATCGTGGAACGCGTCAAGGAACTGGTCGCAAAATACGAGCTCAAGATGCCTGAAATCATCATCGAACCCGGTCGCGCCATGGTCGGTGAAGCCGCAACGACGCTTTACACGATCGGTTCGCGAAAGGACGTCGACGGCGTCTGCCACTTCTTGGCCGTTGACGGCGGAATGGGCGACAACATCCGTCCTGCGCTTTACGATGCGCATTACGAGGCATATCTTGCCGATCGTCCGAACGCTTTGCGCGAGCAGATGGTCACCGTTGTCGGCAAGTACTGCGAGTCGGGCGACGTTTTGGTCCATGACTGCGCCTTGCCGAACACCAAGCCGGGAGACATCCTGGCCATGCCGTCGACCGGTGCCTACGGTTATACGATGGCCTCAAATTACAACCGCAATCCGCGGCCTGCCGTCGTTTTTTGCGAAGACGGCAAGTCAAGACTCGTTGTCAGAAGAGAAACGTATGCCGACATGATGGCGTGCGAACTAGGCTTGGAAGACTAAAAAGAGTCCGGGAACCATTTTGAATCAAATGAAATGCCGAACAAGTACGGTCGATTTGCGACTGACTTTGTCCGGCATTTTTTATTTCATAAGATACAGTGCTGCTCAATTTGTCTGAACAAGATATCGTTCAAATTTACGGACAAGGCGCCAATTTTTGCTGATTTGTCCGTAAAACTCGGGTCGAAACTTCCAAAATCTTACGGACAAACAGCGATTTTTGCCCATTTTGTCCGTAATCTCCATTTTTCGAGCAGCCCGTTTACGGACAAAATATCAATTTTCATCGACGTGTCCGTAAATGACAGCGATTTTGCCAAATGCAGCGTCTGCTAAGGAGCATTTAAAATAAATAATTCAGTTCTTTTACAAACCTAAAGCTTTTTGCAGATAATTTGCGACGCCGTCATGATCGTTGTCGAATTCGGTCACGTCGTCTGCGATTCGCTTGAGCTTGTCGGTTCCGTTCTTCATCACGACGCCAAGCCCGGCATAGTCGATCATTTCGGCATCGTTGTGCTCGTCTCCGAAGGCGATGATGTCTTTGCGGTCGATCTTGTAGGTTTTGACCAAAAACTCAACGCCGTGAGCCTTGCTGATGCCTTTTGGCGACAGCTCGAGAATCGGGTTCGGTCCGCCCCAGACGCCGACGTTGATTTTGCTGCCGAACGCTTTTTCAAGCTTTTTGACGATGTCTGCCTTGCTGTTTTGATCCACCAGCATGGTCATTGCGGCCGGATCGTGCTTGAGATTCGTTCGATTCAGCACCTGATCCTTGCGCAAAGCCGCCGGAAAGAAACCGTCGATCAGCGTGTTCGGCACGTCTGACAGTGCCATCGTCTTGCCCTCTGCCGAAACGACCTTGATTCCGAGGCGTTGTTTTGCCTCTAAAATGTCGAAGGCGATGTTTTTGGAAAACGTCGTCTGATACTCGTGCTCCCACTGCTTGTGCGGGATGTATCCCAAAGCTCCGTTGAAGTTGATCATCGGACCTTTGAGCTTCAGTTCGTCATAATAGCCCACGGCCATTCTGTTGGGCCGTCCGGTGACGATTGAAACGACGTGTCCCGCCTGTTGAGCCTTGTTCAAAACTTCTTTTGTCTTTTGCGTGATTTGCGTTTTGCCGTTAAGCGTTGTTCCGTCCAAATCCAGTGCGATCAGTTTGCGTTTCATGATTCCCTCCGTTTGTGTTGCTTACTCAAAGGTAACACAGAAAGGGGGCGGTGGCAATTTTTAAATGGGGTGTTTGAAGATTTTGAGGGGGATGAAGATTTGCGAATTTCGGCAGCTTTTGTGCGTCATGAGTTTTTGGACGGTCAGATAAAAAGGCGGAACTTCATAGTAAATTAGCACTGGGATCACATCGGTACATTGAATTATCCTATGGATTTAGATAAAATAGGGTTTATTAAGAACTATTCTGAAATGTTCCGAGATTTAATCCGCTGACGTTTCTCATGTCTTTATTGTATTTTTTATTCCTTTTATGTCAGAAAGATAAGTTAGTAAGAAAACATCGATGAACATCAGAAGGCTATTTATAAATTTATTTCAAACTCCAAGATTTATTAGCCGGATGTAAGTTTGATATTCTGAGTATATTGGCTCAAGGACATGTTGAAGAAATAACTGTTTTAGTGAAATGAAACAATCGCGTTTGATCCATATAGATATTTTGATCATGTATGTCGAAACGGATTGAACTATGGTGAAAGAAGATGAAATACGAAACAAAAAAAGTTATGTCAGATGGTTTATCGAAAAAGTGGGTAAGTTCTGAATGAATCAACTTTCCAAGTGATATCAATGATAAAATTTGTAATTGAGTAGTAAGGAGGAGTAATTTCAAATGAAAGAAAAAACAAAAGCCAATATTGGATTTGAAAAACAAATATGGGATGCCGCATGCGTTCTTTGGGGACACATCCCAGCATCTGAATACAGGAAGGTCATTATTGGACTTATCTTTCTGCGTTATATTTCAGCAGCGTTCGAGGCACAGTATAAAAGACTGGTAGAAGATGGCGATGGATTTGAGGACGATCCTGATGCTTATTTAATGGATAACATCTTTTTCGTTCCGAAGGAATCTCGGTGGGAAACAATCGCTGAAGCGGCTCATACACCGGAGATAGGGACGGTCATCGATAAGGCAATGCGTGCTATCGAAGATGAAAACAAGAGCCTGAAAGGTGTACTCCCAAAGAATTACGCTTCTCCTGATCTGAATAAAAAAATCCTCGGGGATGTTGTCGACATCTTCACGAATAATATTGATATGTCTGATACTCAGGCGAGCGAAGATCTGCTTGGACGCACCTATGAGTACTGCATTGCGCAGTTTGCTGAGAAAGAAGGCGTTGGTGGAGGAGAATTCTATACACCGGCAAGCATTGTTAAAACGTTAGTTTCTATTCTGAAGCCAGAAGCAAATTCCCGAGTTTACGATTGTTGTTGCGGGAGTGGCGGAATGTTTGTACAGAGTGAGCGGTTTGCGGAAGAACATAGTCATAATCGTGGTGTAATTTCTGTGTACGGTCAGGAAGCAAATTCAGATACTTGGAAGATGGCTAAGATGAATATGGCCATCCGCGGAATCGATGCAGATCTTGGGCCATACAGTGCGGATACTTTCACGGATGATCTTCATCCGACTTTAAAGGCGGATTACATCCTTGCGAATCCTCCTTTCAATTATCATCCGTGGAAACAGGAGGATTTGAAAGATGATAAACGTTGGAAGTACGGACTGCCGCCAGCTGGTAATGCAAACTATGCTTGGATTCAGCATATGATTTTCCACCTTGCACCAAACGGAAAAATTGGTCTGGTACTAGCTAACGGTGCTCTTTCTACGCAATCAAGCGGTGAAGGGGAAATACGTAAGAACATAATCAATGATGATTTGATTGAAGGAATCATCGCTATGCCGACACAGCTTTTTTACAGCGTCACAATCCCTGTTACACTTTGGTTTATTACGAAAAACAAGAAACAAAAAGGCAAGACGGTTTTCATCGATGCTCGGAAGATGGGGCACATGGTTGATCGTAGGCATCGCGACTTCACAGAAGATGACATTCAGAAGATTGCAGAAACTTTCTCCGCTTTCCAGAATGGAACGCTCGAAGATGTGAAGGGCTTTTGCGCGGTAGCGACCACGCAAGATATTGCAAATCAGGACTATATCCTGACACCGGGACGTTATGTTGGTATTGAAGAACAGGAAGATGATGACGAACCATTCGAGGAAAAAATGGATCGCCTGACATCTGAGCTTTCCGAGATGTTTAAGAAGTCACATGAACTTGAGGACGAGATTAGGAAGAAGTTGGAGGCGATCGGGTATGAATTATAGGTTGTCGGATATTTGTTTTTATGTCAAAGAAAAGGTTGCTGTATCTGTTTTAGAAAATACAGATTACATTTCAACTGAAAACATGATACCTAATAAGGGAGGTATAACTACTGCAACATCACTTCCGAGTTCTTTTAAAACACAGGCTTACCAAAAACATGATGTCTTGGTGTCAAATATAAGACCGTATTTCAAGAAAATATGGTTTTCCGATTGCAATGGTGGCTGTTCAAATGATGTACTTGTTTTTAGAGCAAAAGATGGTACCGATGCGAGATTTCTTTATTATGTGCTTGCCGATGATGCTTTTTTTGATTATTCAACAGCTACATCTAAAGGTACAAAAATGCCTCGTGGTGACAAAACGGCAATAATGCAATATGAAGTGCCATATTTCGATTTGAAAACTCAAAAGAAAATAGCAAGGATTTTGACAGATATAGATTACAAAATTACTTTAAATAATAACATAAACAAGAATTTAGCGGCTTAAAGTTCAATGTCTGAGACATCAAGTTCACCAGACATTAACTTTGGCAAAAGGGTGTCTCGCAATTGTTTCAAATCTTCGTTTTCTTGACAATTTGCAAAGATTTTTTCAGTAATGCTTCGAGCCACGCTATCAAACTTGTCCAATTCATCTTGTGGAGCAACATAAATTGGATGCTTGATTATATGTGTAACCTTTATACTTGGTTGAACAGATCCAATATTATATGCAACTAAATCGCTTTTAATATAATTTAAGTATTGGTACAAATATAATGGAGAGACACCTTTGCTTCTGAAGCCCACAACATTTTGAGCAATACAACCTATATCACCAAGAAAGATTTTCATTTCTGCTAAGCTTCCTACAGTAGAAATAAGAATATCATATTGTTTAGGGTGTCCGCTTCTAAACCAATTATTGTATGTTTCTTCATCTACGTATTTAGTGCAATTGTTATAATCAACAATTCTTATATCGCCAGATAATGCTTTAACATCAATGATAGGATATGATGTAGGCTTGTCAGAAAGTGGTGGAGTTTTTCCTCTATTATCAACTCTTTCAACAAGGTCACCTAAATTGAATTTGTTTTCAACAAGATTATCAATGTTGAAGCCAAACATATTTATAAACAAAGCAGAAATTTGTTGCTCTAAATTCTTGTTTAACCCAATACTCCCACCAACGGCGGGAGATAGATCCAATGGAACTGCCGTTGAATCGTTCTCTGGAAAATAAACTTGAAGGAGAATGACCTATATGAAACAACAAATTATCTCAGAGGTGATACAGCAAATGCTGTCATACCTCGATAATGTCCAAATACAGAGGTTACAAAAGGTGCTTGAAAATACATTGTTTGACTGTGAGATTACAGCACAGACGGAGAATAAAGGCACTGTTGAAGATAACACGAAGCTGATAGACGATTTTGTGTCTGCTAAAAGAATTGAGGGTTGTTCAGAAAAAACACTAAAGTATTATCGAACAACCATTGAGAAGATGGTAGTTTCGATAGACAAAGGAATCCGTCATATTCAGACTGAGGACTTGCGTTCCTATTTAACGGATTATCAAAACAAGAATCAATCAAGTCGTGTGACGATTGATAATATACGTAGGATCTTATCTAGCTTTTTTTCATGGTTGGAGGACGAGGACTATATTTTGAAAAGTCCTGTTCGTCGCATCCATAAGGTGAAAACGGCAACGAATATCAAAGAAACGTATACAGACGAGGATTTGGAGAAAATGCGTGACAGCTGCACAGAGCTTCGAGATTTGGCAATGATTGATATGTTGGCTTCTACTGGAATGCGTATTGGCGAAATGGTGTTACTGAATAAAGCAGACATTAATTTTAACGAACGAGAATGCGTGGTTTTTGGTAAAGGAGATAAAGAACGTATTGTATACTTTGATGCTCGTACCAAGATTCATCTGCAAAATTACATTGATAGCAGAACGGATGACAGTCCTGCGTTGTTTGTCGCTCTGCGTTCACCTCATGAGAGAATTAAAATTGGTGGTATAGAATCTCGTCTGCGTGAAATCGGAAAGCAATTAGATATTCAAAAAGTCTATCCGCATAAGTTCCGAAGAACACTAGCAACAATGGCAATTGATAAGGGAATGCCAATTGAGCAGTTACAGCAGCTCTTGGGTCATAAACGGATAGATACGACATTGCAGTACGCAATGGTTAAACAGAGCAATGTCAAGTTAGCCCACAAGAAATATATAGGTTAAGGAAGGTGACAATATGGCTGAATGGAAGGAATGTACAATTGCAGATATTGGAACAGTAATTGGTGGAGCAACTCCATCGACCAAAAAAACTGAAAATTATGATGGCGGTCAAATTCCGTGGATTACACCAAAAGATTTATCCGCATTTTGTGGGAGATATATTAGTCGGGGTGATCGAAATATAACGGGAGTAGGATTAAAAAGTTGTTCTACACAGTTGCTTCCTACACATAGTGTGCTTTTTTCATCAAGAGCACCCATAGGTTATGTTGCGATTGCTCAAAATGAGGTATGCACGAATCAGGGATTTAAGAGTGTTGTCCCAAACGAAAACACAGATTATTTGTTTCTGTACTACCTGTTGAAATATAAAAAAGAAGCAATCGAACATATGGGAAACGGAACAACCTTTAAAGAGGTTTCTGGAAATACGATGAAAGGTATCCATGTCAAGGTTCCTGTGTCTATTGAGGAACAGAGAAAAATAGCCAGTGTGCTGGATGCACTGGATACAAAAATTGAAGATAATGAAAAGATAAACAAGAATTTAGAGCAGCAAGCTCAGGCTATTTTCAAGTCTTGGTTTGTTGATTTTGATCCTTTTGGCGGAAACAGACCCATTGACTGGATAACTGGAATTGTTGACGATCTTGGAGCCGAAATCATCTGTGGAAAAACACCATCAACTAAAAAGAAAGAATACTATGGTGGCAACACGCCATTTATAACAATTCCGGATATGCATGGTTGCGTTTATAATGTATCAACCGAAAGATACCTTTCTGCAGCAGGGGTGGCTTCACAACCAAAGAAAACGCTACCGCATAATACAGTGTGTGTAAGTTGTATAGGAACAGCCGGTCTTGTTACTTTGGTATCAGAAAAAAGTCAATCCAATCAACAGATTAACTCCATCGTTCCCAAAGAAGGAATTTCCGCATACTATATCTACTTATTAATGCAAACACTTTCAGAGACCATTAATAAGCTTGGACAAAGCGGTAGTACCATTGTCAACTTAAACAAAACACAGTTTGGCAAAATACCAGTCACTATTCCGTCTGAACAAGTATTGTGTAATTTTGATACTTTATGTAAGCCATTATTCGAAATGATACTTTCTAATCAGAAAGAAAATATTAAGCTTGCAAATCTACGCGATACTTTACTACCAAAACTGATGTCCGGTGAGCTTGATGTATCGGACATCGACCTTTAAGCCGCTAAATTCTTGTTTAATTCTCCTCTAGAGTATAAAGAAAAAGTAAAAAGGAGTTGATTTTATGTTAAGCATTTACACTGAAGCAAATTATGAGAACACTATTATAGAGCTGTTTGAGAATATGGGATGGAGGTATGTCTACGGACCGAATCTCGATCGTGACTATAGGGATCCGTTGTATGAAGAGGAACTGGACGATGCTATTCACCGTATCAATCATGATATGCCAGAGAGCGCAATTAATGAGGCGCTTTTCAAGTTGAGGAATTTTGACAATGCAAATCTTGTTCAAAAGAACGCCGTGTTCATGGATTATATCCAACACGGTATTGAGGTGCGCTATCTTGTCGGTAGCGAGGAACGTGCTGGAATTGTTTATCTGGTCGATTATAAGAATCCTAACAACAACTCTTTCACCATTGCTAACCAGTGGACTTTTATCGAAAATAGCGAGAAACGTCCTGATGTGATTCTATTCATCAATGGGTTGCCGGTAGTCCTGATGGAGCTGAAAAGTCCCTCGAGGGAAGAAACGGACGCTTCAGATGCTTACACACAGATACGTAACTATATGCATGAGATTCCGTCAATATTCATATATAACTGTATATGTGTCATGAGCGATCTCGGGACATCAAAAGCAGGAACGATTACTTCCGGGGAAGACCGTTTTATGGAATGGAAAACGAAGGATGGCAGTTACGAAAACACTCAGTATGCGCAATTCGACACGTTCTTTGAGGGGATGTTCCAAAAAGAGCGCCTACTTGACATCATCAAGAATTTCATCTGCTTTTCAAATGAAGGTCTGAAACAGGCCAAGATTCTCGCTGGGTATCATCAGTATTTTGCGGTCAGAAAAGCTATCGAGTCCACTAAGAAAGGTGTGGCAACTGATGGACGTGGTGGTGTGTTTTGGCATACGCAAGGCAGTGGTAAATCTCTTTCGATGGTCTTCTACGCCCACCTTTTGCAGACGTCACTGGATTCTCCGACGATTGTCGTCATTACCGATCGCAATGATCTGGATGATCAGCTGTATGGCCAGTTTGCCAGGTGCAAGGACTTCCTGAGACAGGACCCAATTCATGCGCAGAGTCGTCAAAATCTGAAAGAACTTCTTGATGGCAGGAAAGCGAACGGCATCATTTTCACCACGATGCAGAAGTTCGAAGAGTCGCATGAGTCGCTATCTGACCGCCATAACATTATCGTTATGGCAGATGAAGCACACCGAGGTCAGTATGGTTTGAAAGAAAAAATCGACTCTAAGACCGGTGAGATCAGGGTCGGTACAGCTCGTGTTATTCGCAACAGCTTGCCGAATGCTACTTACATCGGATTTACAGGTACACCGATTGCGCTTAAAGACAGGAATACGCGCGAGGTGTTTGGTGATTATATTGACATCTACGATATGACACAGGCCGTGGAGGATGGAGCTACGAGGCCTGTCTATTACGAGAGTCGCGTTATCAATCTGAAACTTGACGAGAATACACTTGACCTCATCGATAAAGAATATGATATCATGGCTGAGAATGCCGATCCGAATGTTATCGAGCGCAGTAAAAGGGAGCTCGGCCGGATGGAGGAGATTCTCGGTAATGACAAGACCATTGAATCGCTCGTTAATGATATTCTTGATCATTACGAAAATTATCGTGAAAACCTTTTGACCGGTAAGGCCATGATTGTAGCGTGTTCACGTCAAATTGCCATGAAGATCTATAAAAGGATTCTTGAGTTGCGTCCGGCATGGACGAAAAAAGTTAAGGTCGTCATGACTAGCTCAAATAAAGACCCGGAAGAATGGTCCGAGATTATTGGTAATAAACGCCATAAGGATGAACTCGCTGCTGAATTCAAGGATAACAACAGTCCATTTAAAATTGCAATCGTGGTGGATATGTGGCTAACAGGATTTGATGTGCCGTCACTTGCAACGATGTACATATATAAGCCAATGAAGGGATATAACCTCATGCAGGCGATTGCTCGCGTGAACCGCGTCTTTAAGGACAAAGAAGGCGGTCTGATAGTTGACTATGTTGGAATCGCTTCCGCTTTAAAAGAAGCAATGAATGACTATACAGCACGCGACCGCAAGAATTACGGAGATACGGATGTTGCGAAGGTCGCGTATCCAAAGTTTCAGGAGAAAATGTCCGTTTGTCGGGATTTGTTCTACGGATATGATTACTCCGACTTTATTCATGGTAGCAATCTGGCTCGCTCCAAGGCAATCAGTGGTGCTGTTAACTTCATAGTAGCAGTAGACAAGGAGGACGACCGTGATTTATTCCTTAAGGAATCCTTTATGCTAAAACAAGCGTTATCCCTTTGCTCTTCTCTTGCCACGGAAGATGAGCGGATTGAAGCCGCATTCTTTGAGTCTGTCCGTGTACTTGTTAATCGAATCGTAAATCAAGGTGAGAACAAGAAAATATCCCTGCCGGAAATGAACGAAAGAATCAACAATCTGCTGAAAGCTAGCATTCACAGTGATGGAGTGATTAACCTCTTCCAAGATGCCAATGGTGAATTCTCGCTATTCGATCCAAATTTTCTTCAAGAGATTGCGAATATGAAAGAGAAGAACCTCGCAGTAGAACTTCTTAAGAAGCTTATTGCTGAGCAGGTGGTTGTGTATAAACACACGAATGTGGTCAAATCTGAAAAGTTTAGTGAGATTTTGCAGAAAGCGATGAATCTTTATCTCAATGGAATGCTTACGAATGAGCAAGTAATTGAGGAAATGCTTAACCTTGCCAGGCAGATACAGGCTGCCCAGAAAGAGGGAGAAAAACTTGGACTTACATCTGATGAGCTGGCTTTCTATGATGCCCTTACCAAACCGCAAGCAATTAAGGATTTTTATGAAAATGAAGAACTGATTGCTATTACAAAAGAACTGGCGGATACACTTCGTAAGAATAGAAGGATAGACTGGCAGAAACGAGATTCTGCACGTGCAAAGATGAGGATGCTTATAAAGCGGCTTCTGAAACACCATAAATACCCTCCGGAAGGTATGGACGATGCAGTGCAGACTGTGATGACGCAGTGCGAACTTTGGGCCGATAACAATGATATGGAGGAAAGCGTCAGTTCTTGCTCAGGCAGTATGAACAGGTTCGTGAATGAAACATCTGATATGAATATGGTTGCAGAATCTAGAACACGCTACAAGAAATAGTGTGATTAGATTATGACAGTATCCAAATTACGATGAATTAATGAAACCCTTACTTATTGTGGTAAATGACGGCTAAGAATATGAAAACAAGAGATGTTGTCGCCATTTTAATGAAACAGCTAAATTTATCTTCAGAAAATCTTACTGAGATTCTTTCGGGAGGAAGACAAACGTTTTTTAATAATCGTGTTGGCTGGGCGAAGACCTATCTAAAAAAAGCGGGTATCCTTGACAATTCGTTTCTTGCAATAATTGTGATTACCGATGCACATAAGAAAATGGTTGAGGATAATCAGTAGAGGACGCAGTGTTTAAGACGCAGTGTCAGAGTAAGGAGGTGCAGAAATATGTCTGACGAAGATAAAAGAATATGGGGCATTCATACAAAGGATGATAATTTATTTCTTCGCAAGGGCGTAATAGCCATTGGACGGAAAGATATGGGTGACTTGAGTTTAATTCAAGCTAATCGTGATTCCTTCAAAGAAAAATATACAGAAATATATCCGAATGCCAAGAAAGGCAGTGTCGCAACTGGTGCCGGTATGTTGTATCGTTTTGCGCATGAGGTCGAGATTGGTGATTACGTTGTGTTTCCATCAAAGATTGATCGTCAGATAAATATTGGCGTGATTGAAGGCGGATATGAATATCATCCAGAAGCCGCAGAATATGTTCATCAGCGTAAAGTAAAATGGTTAAAGCATCTACCAAGAACATCGTTTTCACAAGGCGCATTGTATGAAGTCGGCTCAGCAATGACGTTCTTCACGGTAAAGAATTATGCGGACGAGTATCTTGCAGCACTGGACAAAGGTTTCAAGAAAAATGCGATGACATCCGGAGAAGATGAAGACGAGAGCGTTGGCGCTACAGCTGATGAAATTGTAGAGGCGACAAGAGACTTCATTCTGAAAGAACTGAGCAAAAATCTCAAAGGCTATGATTTGGAAGAATTCGTTGCTGACTTGTTAGGTGCTATGGGTTATCGAACTACAGTTTCCGTACATGGCGGAGATAGCGGTATCGATATTACGGCCTATAAGGATGAGCTTCCTCCTCGTATTCTGGTGCAAGTAAAAAGTCAAGACGGTGATATTAAGGAATCAACAATTCAGTCTCTGAAAGGTGCGATGATAGAGGGCGATTATGGCCTGTTTGTAACACTGTCCAATTATACGAAAAATGCTCAGAAATATCTGGACAGCACTCCTATCATACGTGGAATCAACGGAAAAGAACTTGTAGATTTGATTTTGAAGTATTATCACGATTTGAGTGATAAGTACAAAAAGATGATTCCTCTGAAGATGGTTTATATTCCGGTAGCAAATAATGAGCAAGAATAATCAAACCTTTTGATTTTTCATAAATCGCCCCAAAGCCTGGAAGTCACGTTGCTTCCGGGTGTGTAAAGGGCGGTTGTAAAATGTAGGAAATCGGTGGGTTTCCTGCATTTTTTGTATACTCACTTTATTAATCTTTTGAGAAAGTGATGAGTATTCGTAAGCGGTCTTTAAATAAGCGTTCTTCATAAACCTCCGATATCTTGGTATGCTTTAACATCAAGTATATCGGAGGTTTAAATATGAAATTGGATGACGTCGTGGAAGTCAACCTCGTTGACCGAAGCCCTAAGGAAACATATCGACCGGCCAGGAAAATGGCTGTGAAAATTATTACGGAAGATGTTGAAATTCGAATTTACAACAGAGCTTCGAGAAAGATTCTCAAAAATTTGAATAACTGTCTTTGGTATCGTGATCAAAATGTTTCCAAATATAATTCAATTCATGTATAAGAAACAGAGATGAACGAAAAAGATAAGCGTATCAAAGAGCTGGAACAAAAAGTCGCTGAACTGAATGAACGAATTGCTTTCGATTGTCGCGTTTACTCATAGTGACGGAAGCTCATCCGCGACGGCCAAACTTAATCAGTTGGATCCTGAAAAATACTTGAGAAAAATATTAACGGAGATTGCCAACATTGAGGTATTTGATTCTGAAAGGTTCCGCCATCTTCTTCCATGGAACATCGAGCTTGTCTCATAAATGAGAAAATAAAAACGATGCATACGCAATATCCTGAGATAATGATGCTATCTTAGGATATTTGTGTACACGTCGCTGTTTTAACGACCGCTTACTAACGACCGCTTACATCGGAATTGCACCTCTTTGGCCATGATCTTCGAAGGGCCGCATAGGATATTAAAAAGTTTGCAAACCAACCTGTTGGTACGGCAAGCCAGACAAATACGATGCCAAAACGCGGTGCGCAAATCAAAGCAACCGACAGGCGGATCGCCAGGTTCACCATATTTGCAATAAGGAACGGGCGCATGATTCCAAGACCACGAAGAACCCCATCAGTTGCCATTTTGATTCCCATAAAGATGAAGAAGTAACCGAGCCATCTCATATAACCCTCGGATACCTGATAAGCCAGGGCAGTTCCATCTTTGCCAAGGAACAGTGAGGAAATTTGAGTATGTAATGTTTCAATGACTATAAAGGCAAGAACTGCAAAACATACGTCTAGCACCAGTGCAGCGTGATATCCTTTTTTGATCCGTTCAATTTTCTTTGCGCCAAGATTTTGGGAAACATATGGGGAAACCGCATTGCCGATGGATACAAAAATCAATGAAAAAACATTCTCTACCCGCATCGTTGCCGAATACCCCGCAAGCGCCTGTGTACCGAAAGGATTTACGACAGCCTGTACGATCATCATGCCGATGGATACTGTAGACTGCTGAAGAACCGAAGGTACAGCAATTTGAAGCATGGAATATAGCTCTTGCCTGTCAAACCAATCAAAGCGACTTTTATATCGACGCATCCGGCTAAGGAAAAGAAAAAGTGAAAACACCGCAGAAATCCCCTGTGCTATAAGAGTCGCAAGGGCTGCGCCAAAAACGCCGAGACCAAGTCCGGCCACCATCCAAAGATCCATAAAAATATTTAAGATTGACGAGAATATCAGGAGTCCCAGCGGGATTTTTGATTCACCAATGGAAGTGAACATGTTGGAAAGAATGTTATACATAAACAGAAACGGAAAGCCTGCAAAATAGACTTGCAGATATAACACCGCATCATTCAGTATATCGCCAGGGGTTTGTAATACCCTCATCATTGAGCGGGAAAAGCAAAAGCCAAAAACGCCAAGGACTATGCTTAGAATTAAAAAGCTAAACAAGGACGTTGACATGATGGTCTTCATTTTTCCATATTCCCTGGCACCGAAATAGCGGCTCACGAGCACGCCGGCACCGACACCTGCCCCCAGTGCCACACAAATGAAAACATTGGTCAGTGCTGCGCAGGCCCCGACAGCTGCAAGTGCAGAAGATCCAACAAATTGGCCGACGATGACAGAGTCAGCCATATTGTATATTTGCTGAAAAAAACTGCCCAAAATCATTGGCATTGCAAAAACCGTCAACGCTTTAAGAGGCGTATCCGTGATCAAATATTCATCGTTTGACATTATCCTATTCCTCCACAGCCTTTATAATTTCACTTATTCTTTCCTTCGCAAAAATTTATTCCATATATTCAAAATGTAAGTTCTAAATTACGTTATGGAATAATTATATGTAGTTACAGCTGCTAAGTCAAGCCAGCGTTTACTTTCGGCAACATAAATGATATGATGTTTGAGAAAAATTACTATAGCGGGGGATATTATTTTACAGGAGGGAAACTTATGTACCTGGACGGTTTAGATGAACTGGATCAGAAGATTATCCAGTTGCTTATAGAAAATGCACGTATTTCTTACTCCGATATCGGTAAAGAAACCGGTATTTCCAGAGTGGCAGTAAAAGCCCGGATTCAGGCTCTGGAGAAAAAAGGGATAATTGAAGAATATACAACTATAATAAACCCTCAAAAGATCAGCGGTGCTGTTTCATGCTATTTTGAAATCGAGACAAGACCAGACCATTTGTCGCAGGTGACGGATATATTACATAATAATGATACCGTCACGCAGATTTATCGTGTCACAGGAAGAGATAAGCTGCATGTACATGCCGTTGCTTCGTCAAGTGATGAAATGGAACGCTTCCTGCATACGGTCATTGATACGCTTCCCGGCGTTATCAGCTGCAGCTGCAACACGATCTTATCACGTATTAAAGATATTAAAGGATTACGGCTATAGAGTCCTGCATAAAAGAGATGACAAGACAAGGTGCTTATCAAAAAGTATAAGCATAATGCTAATTTTCATTGTGATGTAATCAATCTCTATGTCACAGGAGCTTTTTGCTCTGCATTTATCCCCAAAAAACGATCGAGGTGAAACGCAATGGCAACAAACAAAGAGATCCAAGCCTTTGCAATCAAATACTATAATCTTTACATGAATCCGCAGGCGACGTTTGGCGAAGCAACGGAAACGTTTGCTGACGAGTGCCTCACCCTGGGTTTTGAGGTAATGAAATATGGTGAAGGATTGGAGTGCGAATATCCTGATGAGAACGTGTGGGATGCTGAAGGGTTTGACGAAATCAGCGATGACATAACAGACGTTCATCTGCTTGGTTCCGCCATTTTTTCAAAGTGGACGGCCATGGAACAAGATGATTTTTCCGAACTGAGTTTCAGAACGTGGTTTATCATAGCGTTTGCGCGGCTTGCGACGATAACTGATGAGAAGCAGACAAATCCGTTTGTTCTGACGGGAAAGCTGAAACGGTTCAAACTGGTTTCGGGAGATTTGAACAAGGAATCGGGTCAAACAGACGATCAAGACGCAATGCAGGTTCTGACCGTTTCTTCTGACGGGGGAATATGGCTGAAACGCTATAAGTCCATCGGAAATGCAGAGATTCCATGGGCTGTTGAAAAGATAGCGACAAATAAAGAAACGTTGGAAAGCATCATGCAGGCTTTTTCGAGTTCATTCAAGGATTATGATGTTTCGCTTGCATTTCATGTCAAAGTCTGGCAGCTTGAACTTGTCGATACGGAAGACAGGATTGTCAAGATAAGCGGTCTGATGTTCGGAAAATCAACTTTCAGATCACTGTCTGAGTTTATGCGCGAAAAGCTCGGAAGAAACGACTTGCTTTTATTTGACGGAAATTATGATCCGATTGATCGCATCGAGGCAAAATATGACAGAAACACCAAAATCATGATGGAAGATCGAGAAGATGATTACGTGATCTGGGCTTATCATGAAAAGCTCGTGGTTGATCGTGAGTCGGAAACAATCGAATATTTCCGCCAGATCGCAGAGGGGTGCGATGTTTGTCATAAATATCACGTGTCAGGGGGCGTGTCGCAGCTGCTTGACAATCTCGATGCTGACGTTTTTTCAAAAAAAGAAGGCAATCCGACTGACGTTTATGTCGATCCGCTTGAATCAATGGACTACCAGATCGACATCAGGACAAGACGCGGAAAATGTCGAAAAATCACCGGAACGTTTGACAAAAAGGACCTTCCAATCAATTGGAGCGAGTTTATAGAAAGTTTGCTGGAATTTGTTTCATTTTACGGAATGGGCGAAATGTTGGACGAAAGAAAATACGGGAAAATCAGACGTCGGCGCAATGAACTGATTTTTTGCAGCGTCACGTTTGGAGAATACGGTAATCAGTATTGGTATCTTGCAGATGAAGACATTTTTGAGCCGGGCGATTTTGTCATTGTTCCGGTCGGAGAAGACAGGCATGAAGAGATTGCCAGAATCGAATCGATTGAGTATCATGTCAAAGAAGAGGCACCGTACCCGTTTGATAAGATCAAGCATATTCTGAGAAAATTCGATCGGAAGACTGATGAAGGGCTTTTGGGATAAAAAAGACAAGAAATTTAGAACGATCAATCAGATTCTCGCTGCGCTTTGACGCGGTGAGAATTTTTTTGAAAGCGTGCAAGGAAACACGTTCTTTTAAGGACGTGATGAATTGCCTGTTTTTT